>Ga0208269_100005_pt1 | contig 287768 bp, 283 predicted proteins | sample LakWasMe88_LOW11_2_FD_183912 | JGI IMG/M metagenome (GOLD analysis project Ga0208269, IMG submission 183912) | Freshwater sediment methanotrophic microbial communities from Lake Washington under simulated oxygen tension - Sediment Metagenome... | ecosystem: Environmental > Aquatic > Freshwater...
GGCTGGATCAGGCTTTCGCCCATTGTCCAAAATTCCCCACTGCTGCCTCCCGTAGGAGTCTGGACCGTGTCTCAGTTCCAGTGTGGCTGGTCGTCCTCTCAGACCAGCTACTGATCGTCGCCTTGGTAGGCCATTACCCCACCAACTAGCTAATCAGATATCGGCCGCTCTTATAACGTAAGGTCCGAAGATCCCCTACTTTCCCCCTCAGGGCGTATGCGGTATTAGCTAATCTTTCGACTAGTTATCCCCCATTACAAGGTACGTTCCGATATATTACTCACCCGTTCGCCACTAATCCCCCTAGCAAGCTAAGGTTCATCGTTCGACTTGCATGTGTAAAGCATTCCGCCAGCGTTCAATCTGAGCCAGGATCAAACTCTTCAGTTTAATTCCTAACTATTACTTTTTTACCTCTTAAAAGAGGCGGTATTCGTTTCGCTTTACTTACATAAATGTAAGTACTCAAATTCATTTCAAGGTATGTGCGTTGTTACACTGTACATACTTGTCATAAATCTAAGTGTAAGCATTTGTATTTTCTGAGTTTCTACGCATTAAATGCGCTTCACTCAACGACAAACACCCACACTTATCAGTCATCCTAATTTTTAAAGAACAGTGCCTCGAAGGCTTTTCGCTGAAGGTTTCGTTTCAAGCGAAGGGCGCATTATACAGAGCTTTTTCGATTGGTCAAGCATCAAATCTATTTAATTTTTAAACGACTTTTTTGCTTGGTTGCGGGAACAGGATTTGAACCTGTGACCTTCGGGTTATGAGCCCGACGAGCTGCCAGACTGCTCCATCCCGCGTCCGAATCGACTAGTAAAACTTGTGTTGCGTCGAGAGGTGAGACTATAGCAAAGATTCAAAAACAGTGTCAACAGTTATTTGCGAATTGCATGCATATTGTAGAGGGCGGCATATTTACCCCCAGCCTGCATGAGTTGTTCGTGCTGGCCCTCTTCCACGATTTGACCTTGATCCATCACGATAATTCGACTAGCGTGCTGTATGGTGGTCAGGCGATGCGCAATCATAATGGTGGTTTTGCCAGCCATGAGTTGATTCAAGGCAGCCTGTACTTGATGTTCGGATTCGTTATCCAGCGCCGACGTGGCCTCGTCTAGAATTAGTATAGGCGCATTTTTGAGCATGGCACGCGCGATGGAGAGCCGCTGACGCTGGCCGCCTGACAGACGCAGGCCGCGGTCACCAATATGGGTCTCTAATTGTTGCGGCAGCTTTTCGATAAACTCCCAGGCATACGCCGCCTTGGCCGCCGCAATCACCGCCTCTTTAGTCGCGCCGCGCAAACTACCATAAGCAATATTATTATAAATAGTGTCGTTAAACAGCACGGTGTCCTGACTGACCAGTGCAAACTGCTGCCGCAAATGTGGCAGTGATAGTTGCTGAATATCGATGCCATTGATGGTGATCTTACCTTGCTGACTTTCGTGAAAGCGCGGCAACAGATTGACCAGCGTGGATTTTCCGCCGCCCGACACGCCCACCAGCGCAATACTCTCCCCCGCCTGAATCGTCAGGTTAAGTTGCTGTAATGCTGCCTGTTGACCATAAGGATATTGAAAAACCACATTCTGCAATTGAATCTCTTTAATCGGCGCCTGCAATAGCAACCTGTCCTGATTACTTTCTGCCGACGTATCCAGCACGGCAAATACGCTCTGGCAGGCGGTGACTGCGATTTGTACATCTTCATTGACCGAGGCAATCGCCTTGACTGGCCCAATGAGCATCAGCAAGGCGCCAATAAACGCGGCGAACTCTCCTGCCGTGAACTGCCCAGCCGAGTAGAAAATCACCATCCCCAGTGCAATCGCGGCCAGCATTTCGACAAACATACTATTAAGCCCCGAAATACGCCCCAGCCGCACCATCATCTGCCGGTTGGTGGCGGCGATACTGCTGAAGCGTTGGTATTCGTAAGCTTGTCCATTAAAAATTTTGACCACGCGCTGGCCGCTGGCGGCTTCTTCAATCACTTGTGTCATGTCCGACATACTGGCCTGCACCTGTTTGCCCGAGTTACGCAGCTTGGGCGTCATTTTTTTCAGGTAGCGTGTCATGATTGGTGCCAGCATTAAAAACACCAGCGTCAGTTGCCAGTCCAGGTACAACATATAGGCCACGATACCGACAATGGTCAGACTGTCGCGTACCGATGAAATAATGACTTTGGTCACAGCGCTATAGAGTTGCTCGCAATCGAACGTCATTTTGGTGGTGATATTCGCGATGGCATGCTGGTCAAAAAAACTGGCGGGTAAAGTCAGCAGATGGCCAAAGACGTGATTGCGCACATCTTCAATCACTCGCCGCCCGACAATGCGCACCAGGTAATTAGCGCCAAACCCGGCCAAGGCCCGCACAAACAACAAACCGCAAAGCATGGCAGCCAGATCAATACGTGCGCTGGTTTCAGCATGCCCGGCAAACCCTTCATCGGTCACATGCTTGATCGTGCTCAAGAAGCCCGTATTGCTCGCAGACAGCATCACCAGGCAGCACAAGGCCATGGCAAACGTCAGCCAATACGGTTTGAGATAAGCCATCAATCTGGCTAATTGTGTGTAAGCACTCTGTGTATGACGCATAAGAATGATTGATACCTGTTATCGCGCGATATGCCTGCTGGCAGTGCACGCAGCTGCACGTTGCAGCAATAATGGGTGCAATCGGTCTACCAACGCTTGCACCGTGATGCCCAAAATATTGTGTTGTGGGTCCTGGATAAAAGACGCCTGTGTCGACCATGGTAAATAACGTGCAGGGGACCCTGGCCCGAACAGGGTTAAGGTGGGCAGTCCAGCGGCGGCGGCCATATGGCCGAGGCCAGAATCGTTGCCCAGATACATCTGGCATTGCTTAAGCAATGCATAGGATTGCGGCAGACTCAAGCGCCCACAGGCATCGTAGACTGGCAGCATCGCCTGCGCAATAAACTGCTTTGCCAGCGCGTGATCTGCCGCGCTACCCAGCAATACGACGCCATCGATGTGCGCAGCCAAGGCATTCGCGACGGCCACATAGCGGTCAATCGGCCAGATTTTTCCGGCAAAGTTCGCGCCTGGCCCAATCGCCAACCAGCGGCCTGGTGTTGGAAACTGGGCGGCTACCATGCGCTGATCTTGCTCGCTGGCCCACAACTGTAAACACGGCGCACGTTCGCCCACCAGATGGCTGATGGCAGACAGGTGTTTTGTTACCGAGTGCAGATGGAGTGTGCTGTGATTGCTGCGTTTCTTAAATTTTTGCTGTCCCCGCAGTAAATACACCAGAAAATCCGTACGCAGATCGACCATGATGTCGTAACGGGTTTGCCTTAATGCACGGATTAGTTGCACATAACCTGCCCAGCCCGTTTTTTTATCGCGCACAAACCGCTGGCCAATATAAGGACAAGCTTCAAACAAGGCCGATGAACGCGGATCGCAGACTAAGTCTATACGCGCAGCAGGAAACTGCGCATGGAGGACGGCGAGTACCGGCGTGGTCATAATGGCATCGCCAATATTCGACAGGGTGATGACAAGGATGCGTGGTGAGGTCATGACGGATAGGTTATTGTGGCTTGAGATGCATCGCGCTCAGTGCCGCCAGTAATTGTTGTTGCAATCGGCTTTCAGAGAAATGCGTGCAATATAAGGTATGCGCAGCCAGCCCTTTGTCGCGGGCACCAAGCGACCATTGCATCACTGCCTCCGCCAGCGCCAGCGGGTTGGCTGCCTCAATTTGCCATAAGCCATGATTCGGCCCATGCGCGATCCCTGCTGGATAAGCCACACTGGCACGCGTAATCACCGGTTTTGCACATGCCAGTGCTTGGAATACTTTATTGGGAATCACTTGTGCCGCTTTTTCTGAGCCCCCAAACACCCCCAGCACAATATCGGCCTGCGCAATGCGCTGCGGCAATAACGCATACGGCAGACTAGGCTCAAAGCGCACATTCGCGAGCCCGACGGCCTGTTGCTGCGCCTGGGCTTTGGCAGGGCCATCGCCCAGTAGCACCCATTGAATATGCGGTTGATGACTGGTGCGTCTAGCTGCAGCAATGACCGTCTCTACCCCGTGCAGCGCAATAAAGCTGCCATAAAACAAAACCTCAACCAACGTTGGCGCATGCGCAGCCTGCGCCGGGGAAAACAATGGCTGCTCGGCACCGACATAGACACAGGCGGTTTGCTCCGGGGCCAAGTTAAAGCGCTGCATAAACATCTGCCGCTGCGGTTCGGTATCCAGTAACACCATATCCACCGCCTGCAACCACTTGGTCTCACGCTTGAGCAAACGTTGCGCCGCACCACTCTCAGGGTTATATTTGTCACGCTCATAGACTTGCTTTTGCCAGGCACTGATCAGAGGATCGAACAACACAGGAATGTTTTTTTTGCGCGCCCAGCGGCTGGCCGCGGCCACATCGCGGTGCCTGAAGCACGGCACCCAGACCAGATCAGCGCTCAAGCCTTTCAGTTGCGCCTCAATATAGGCCAACGCACTGATGCGCGGTGAAAAATCAATCAGCTGATAACCCAGCGACTGCAACAACTGTCGGCAAATGCGGTTGCGCGAGTAATCGCGGTCAGAACGCCCCCACCAAATAACACTAGGCATGCGGCGCTCCTGGTAGAGAGGACAGCAGGCGTTGCGGTGACAGCTGCTGCATGCAAGAGTGATGGCTACACTGCTTGGCATAACAATTTTTACAAGGCAGGTCGAGTTGCACTGCAAGCACATGCTGCCCTGGCGGCTTCACCCGTCGTGGATTGGTCGGGCCACAAATCACCGTCATCGGCGTTTGGGTGGCAGCAGCCAAATGGGCGGTGCCGGTATCATTCGCCACAATGGCCCTGGCATGCGCGCAAATCACAGGCACCTCGAGTAAACTGGTTTGCCCACACAAATTCACCACCTGTAGCGGATACTGGCGCGCGATGGCCAGGCACTCGTCAGCCTCGTCATGGCCACCTAGCAATACCACGCGCTCACCGCGCTGCAGGTAATGCCCTACCAAGGCGGCATAATGCTGCGCCCCCCAACGCTTGGTGCGGCCGCTGGCATGGCTACCGCATAAAAAAACCACAAATGACTTGGATTGCAGCCCATATTGCGCCAATCGCTGCTCGGCGGACGCCACTGACGATGGCGCGATATGCAGCTTGGGCGCATCGGTGCGCAAAGCAATGCCTGCACAGAGCAAGGTTTGCTGCATGATTTGAAAACTGTGTGCCTGCGGCAAAGGCTGTGGCTGCTTAATCGTGTAAGGAAATCGCGGGTGATTACCTAATAATAAAGCAGGGGCTTTGCCCATCAGCCTAAGCATCATGAGTAAGCCGCGACTTTTATCATTGGTTTGCAAATCAATGATCAGGTCATATTGCCTCGTCACCACTTCGGCCAGCCATTGCCTGTAGGCACGCCAGCGGCCCGGCTTTTGCTGTAGATTAACGCACCACACTTTGCTAAACCTGGGGTCATCGGCAAACAGCGATTGCCAGGCCGGCATGGTGTTCAAGTGCAATTCGGCCTGCGGTAAAGCCAGGTAAATATCTTGCATGATGGCCGTACTTATAACGATATCGCCCATGCCGCCCCATTTAATGATGAGGATACGCTTGATGGCGGGGTCGCGCGGTAAGTCGCGCACAATGGTGTGATCCAGCGTTGCGCTCAAACAATCGGCATCCTGGTATTGCATGAGCCTAGGTTGCACGGTCATCTTGGCTCCGCTCCAGGCTGGCGATCAATGCGCAAACCAGCAACAGTAATACCGGAAACCACCACGGCACTAGCATCGGCTGAGTCGTATTGATAGGAAAATAAATCACCATCAAAGGCAAGGCATAAGGCCATGCCTGGTGCTGGCTGAGCATATCGGCCTGCCTGAACCAGCGCACACATAACACCACAATCGCCACCAGACCCAAGCCACCGATCAGCCCGGTTTCCGCCAGCCATTCGACATAGATATTATGGCTGTGTGTGCGGTTAGCCACAAAACGGTCATCCGCGCGGCTGGCATATTGCGCATAGGCACGCTTGTAGTTATTGCTGCCTATGCCAGTGAGCGGTTCGGCCTGCCACATGCGCAAGCCTGTTTCCCACAAATTGAGACGGTAGGTCAGTGCGTGGTTAAAGCGGTCAAATGTTGTCTGCTCTGACATGGTCATGGCTTGTGTGGCCTGAAGTTTGGTTTTTGCCAGCTGCGGATTGAGCAGACTAGACAACATAGCGACCAGCAGCGGGATAGCCAAGACAGCCAGCCAAACTTTCCACCCAGGCTGGCGACGCCATAGCCCGAGCAGCAACATCAGCATATAAATATAGAGATAGCCCCGGGCTCCCGATAACACAACCACCACACCCGCGCCAAGCAGCATTGCCCAAGCCAGCCAGCCATATTTAGGCTGCCAGTGATAAAAAATCAGCGGCAGCACCGCCAGCATCAAAATCCCCTGATGCAAATCGCTAAACATGCCGGTGATACGGCCCTCAGGCGTTTTGGGCATGCCCAGTATATCCACGCCACACAGATATTGAATCGCGCTATCCAGCATCCACAGGGCAATGACCCAACCCAGCCAGCGCGCGAGCAACTGTCTGGCCAGCGTTTGCTGCAACAACAGCACCAGCGCAAGCCCCGCCAGATACATCAGGCTAAACCAGGCGATCGCGACACATGTGGCTTTCACATCAAACGCATGCAGCAATGACAACCACATCGGTAGCCATAACAGCAGAAACACCATGGTCCAGCGGCGCACTGCGCGCTGCTCGCGCAATGCTGAAAATTTTACCAACAACAATCCCCCACCCACCATGGCCAGTAACAAGGTAGGCAATCTGGCGCCGCCCGAAAAAGGGCTCCAGACGATGATCATCACGGCAAATAGCAAGCAGGCATTGATCAATGTGCGCGGCATGGCGAGAGGGGGATTTGAATGAGCAAGCATGGTCAACTTCTTCGCGCAGCGTCAGCCATCACATCCTGATACACAGCCAGGGTTCTTTGCTGCATCACTTGTAATGAAAACTGCGTATTAGGTAACACGGTGGGCGGTTGTGCCAGCCAACTCAGTGTGAGCATGGCGACCTCGGCCACGTTACCCACCGGCACGGCGCCTTCTGGCAACAGCGCTGCCAATTGCTCCGCGACACCGCCATGCTGGTAGCCAATCACCGGCACGCCAAGACTCAGCGCCTCTAATGTGGTGCGGCCAAACGCTTCTGGCTCGGTCGATAACGAATACACAATACTGGCCATGGCCATGATCTGTTTGACGTCCTGTCGATAGCCGGTCAATGTAATCTGCTCCGATAACCCCGCTGCATGAATCTTTTGCTGCAAACTCGCTGCAAAAGATTGCTTGTCACTCGCCACTTCACCCACCAGCAAGGCATGCACGTCTTGATGCTGCTGGCAGACGATGCGCAATATCTCGACAAAATCTGTTGCACCTTTCCAGCGCGAAATTCTGGCGGGCAACACCAGCAGGCGTTTGCCGCGCGTATGTGGGTATTCGGCAAACCAATCCTGCTTCCAGCCATCGTCTGGCTGATAACCGGGCCGGTATTGAGAGGTATCCACACCGCGGTAGATGAGCTGCATTTTTTGTGGATCCACCTGATAGGCGTGTTGCGCATAAGCCAGTATCGTTTTTGAAATCACAATCACGCGTTCACCGCAGGTCATGATGCGGCTATACCAACCTGGCAGGTAATAGCCATGCACAGTGGTCACCAAGCGCGGCCTTTGTGCCGCAGGCATGCCTTTCCAGGCCAAATAAACCACCCATGCTGGAAAACGCGAGCGCACATGCACAATATCGACTTGCTCACGCCGCCAACATTCACGCAACTTGGGAATCAATAAAAAAGTCAGTAGCGATTTGCGACCGATCGGGTAAGTCAAATGACGACTGCCTGCCGCCTCTAGCGCAGACACCATGCGCCCGCCCGCCGACATCACCAAAGAACGGTGCCCTTGCGCCACCAGGTGCGATGCAATTTCTAAGGTGCCCCGCTCTACCCCGCCCGATTGCAAGGCAGGTAATATTTGTAACACGGTCAGTTTACGCAAAACAAAAATTCAACAATTAAGTGAGTCGTGACACCAGGCGACGGCCTGCAGAAGATTGGCTGAAGTGAGCCAGCAACGCGTCGCAGCAGCGCCCGGCTTCGTTAAACCCGAGCACGGGCCGCATATACTGGCGATATAAACCATAAGGGTCATACCTGGTCACCAACTGGCGGTCAATTAAAGTTGCGATACCTCGGCTGACACGGCTATTGCCTTGGGCAGGTAGATTAATCAGCCCCACCGCCACTTGCGCCGTGAGCGCTTCATAGACCATGGACACAGAGTCCTCAGTCACCCAGGCGCTAGATACACGTGCCAATGTCGTTTGCACCCAGTCTTTATCGGTATCAGCAATCGGGATGATGGTCAGGTTAGCCAGCCGCACCCGCTGCATGGCGGAGACAAAGCTGGCGGGCGTGCGTCTGGAGGTGGTGAGGATAAAATGGACATCCGTATGTTTGCGCACCAGGTCATAGACTTGCGCAATCACGCCTAACTCGTCCCACTCAAAATGTTTGCTAGGGCCACCAATCATGATCAGCACGTCATCACTGTCTTTGCTTTGCGCGGCCACAGGCTGGATATGATTGATCACGCCGCGCGTTTCAATAAAACTGGAAAAACCACGGTATTGATCGTGTTCGGGAATCAGGCAGACATCGAATAACTCGGCAGGCAAGCTAGGCTGCATCATACACACGGTTTTACCACCATAAGCACGTTTAGCCGCCAGCATATGACCGTGCGTAGCATGACCGGCACCCACAATCATGTCTGGCTGGGGCAACTGTTTACCAGCAGGCCACACACCAGCGGCCAGATACAGCCAGCCAGCACCACTGCGGCCCACAGCAATATCCACCACTTGCACCGCCAGGCGCTGCTGCATGGCATTGACCAACCCTAAAGACTGATGCTCATGGCCGGGCTTGCCGTCTAGCAGACGCCAAACTACGAGAGCATTATTTGAACGATTTTGACTGATCATTTGCACCACCTGCACATGCCGTGCAGATTAATGGCGCATCATGACAAAAGGATTAAAGTAAAAAGAAGGAATTATGTCCAGGCCGCCCACTCTGTTGCGCAGGGGTAGCCAGGATATATTTAAAAATCAGCTACTTGGCTGCGCCAAATACCTTTTTGAGCAGACTACTGGCCTGGCCCATCGGATCCTGGCGAATCGCCGTCTCTTCTTTGGCAATCATCAGGTACACGCCATCGAGCGCTTTTTGCGTCACATATTGATTAATGTTGGCGTCTTCTTTTTTAATCACGCCAAACTTGCTGCCCATCTCGGCATACTTATTATACGTATCTGCCAGTTGCACATTGGCGGTAGCTTTTTGCACGATAGGCAGGAACTTGGCCGCCATATCGGTAGAAGTCGTTTTCTTAAAGTATTGCGTCGCGGCATCTTGCGGGCCGGTGAGGATATTTTTAGCATCGGTCACACTCATTTGTTTGACCGAGTTCACCAGCAGCGTTTTTGCTTCAGGCACGGCTTGTTCGGCGGCGCGGTTCATTTTCAAGATCAACTCATCGGCCTGGCTGCCCATGCCCACCATGCGCATGCCTTTTTCAATTTTTTTCAAAGAATCTGGCAACGGGATTTTGACGTCTTTATTGCCCATAAAGCCATCAGTGGCGCCCAGCAGGCCAACCGCCTTGCTCACACCCTGGTTCAGTGCCTGCTTGAGGCCATCGCTGGTTTCCTGCTCAGTCAAGTTGCTCACGGCACTGTTACTGCCACCGCTGCTACTGGTCGTGCTGCCGCCGACCTTTTCAACCATCTCGCCCAAGCCTTTGAGGTCCAATGCTTGTGCGTCTGTGATTAATAAACCGGCCAACAATACCCATGCTGTGTTTTTCATGATTACGCTCTTTAACAAGTTAAATGCAGTGTACCCATAAAGCACAAAGCAAGTCCAGATGGACTTGCTTTGTTGACGCTGCCAGATAAAAAAATCAGGCTTTAAATGGTGAAACCTGCCAGATGCGCTGTGCGTATTCTGCAATGGTACGGTCACTGGAGAATTTCGCCATCCGCGCCACATTCAAAATCGCCATGCGTGACCAGGCCTCTTCATCCTGATACAAGGCGGCGACTTTTTCTTGCGCGTTGACATACGCCGCATAATCGGCCAGCAACAGGTATTGATCGCCTTTGTGCAACAAGGTGTCAACAATCGCCTGGTAGCGGCCAGGCTCTTCTACCGAGAAGAAGCCGTTACCTATCATATCTATGACTTGTTTCAGCTCACTATTGCCGTGGTAATAGTCCCACGGGTTGTAGCTGCTGGCTTTGAGTTGTGCCACTTCTGGCGTGGTCAGGCCAAAAATAAAGATATTCTCGTCGCCGACTTCTTCTTTAATCTCCACGTTGGCACCATCCAGCGTACCGATGGTGAGCGCACCGTTGAGCGCCATTTTCATATTACCCGTGCCGCTGGCCTCCGTGCCCGCAGTAGAAATCTGCTCGGACAAATCTGCCCCCGGGAAAAGGATTTCTGCCGCACTCACCTCATAGTTAGGGTAGAACACCACTTTTAACTGGTCGTTGACAGCCGGATCGTTATTAATCATGGTCGCCACGTCGTTAATCAGGCGAATAATCTGCTTGGCCAGCCAATAACCAGGCGCGGCTTTTCCAGCAAAAATCACCACACGCGGCGTATGCTGGCTCACTTGTCCGCTACGGATACGGTTATACAAAGTGATCACGTGCAACACATTTAACAACTGGCGCTTGTATTCGTGGATACGCTTGATTTGCACATCGAACAAAGCATTGGTGTTGATAGCGATGCCGGTTTTTTGCAGGATTTTATCGGCCAACCGCTGTTTGTTGGCTTTTTTCACCTCGCGAAAAGCTTTTCTAAACGCGGCATTGTCCGCAAACGGTTCGATCTGTTTAATCAGGCTGAGGTCTTTTTGAAAACCGGTGCCAATATGTTTGGTTAACAAGCTGGTTAACAAGGGATTGGCCTGATTTAACCAGCGGCGCGGCGTAATGCCATTGGTGACATTGGTAAACTTGCCTGGGTAGATTTTAGTAAAGTCGGCAAACAAGGTGGTTTTTAACAACTCACTATGCAGCTCGGCCACGCCGTTCACGGTATGGCTACCGACAATCGCCAGATGCGCCATGCGTACCCGGCGGCCATGGCTTTCATCAATAATCGACACGCGTTGCAACAAAGCCGTATCGCCTGGAAAGCGACGGTTCACCATCTGCAAGAACTGATGGTTGATTTCGTAAATAATCTCCAGATGACGCGGTAACAACTGGCCAAACAAATCCACCGACCAGGTTTCCAGCGCCTCTGGCATCAGGGTGTGGTTGGTGTAGGCAAACATTTTGGTGACCAGCTTCCAGGCGGTATCCCATGGCAAGTGATAGTGATCAACCAACTGGTGCATCATTTCTGCCACCGCAATGGACGGATGGGTATCGTTGAGCTGAATCGCCACTTTTTCTGGCAGCGTATTCCAGTCAGCGTTGTAGTTGGTAAAGCGGTGCAGAATATCCTGCGTAGACGCCGAGACAAAGAAATACTGCTGCTTCAGGCGCAAGGCTTTGCCAGACTCAGAAGTATCGTTGGGGTACAGCACCTGCGAAATGGTCTCTGCGCTGTGACGGCCTTCAACTGACTTTTCGTAATTGCCCTCATTAAAATGGGCGAGGTCAAATTCGTTGGTCGCCTTGGCCGACCACAAACGCAAATTATTCACGGTTTGCGTGCCATAGCCAGGTACCGGCACATCGTAGGGCATGGCCACCACAGTCTCGTGATCTACCCAGTGATGCTCGATACCGTGCTCGGTATGCACATGCAACACGCGGCCATAAAATTTCACTTCACAGGTATGCTCAGGACGCTGTACTTCCCAAATGTTCTGATAGCGCAACCAGTTATCCGGGTTTTCTTTCTGCTGGCCGTTCTCAATCGTTTGCCTGAACATGCCATAGTCATAACGGATACCATAGCCGGTGGCCGGAATATCCATGGTCGCCATTGAGTCAACAAAGCACGCGGCCAGTCGCCCCAGGCCACCGTTACCCAAAGCAGCATCCGGCTCCATCTCGGCCACGCCTTCGAGCTTTTGGCCGATCTCCTGCAATCCATCGCTTAGTTCCGGTGCAATGCCCAAATTAAGTGCGGCATTCGACAGCATGCGGCCAATCAAAAATTCTAGTGAGAGGTAGTAGACGCGCTTGGTATTCGCATCGCGATAAGCATCACGCGTATTCACCCAGCGGCTCATCAAATGGTCGCGCACGGTAAAGGCGGCGGTTTGATACCAGTCGCGCGTGGTGGCCCAAGAGTTTGATTTACCGATAGAAAACGTCATGTGGTTGCGTAACGCCTGTGGAATCGGCAGTTGCTCGAGCAAGAATTCATCGACGGCCTGCGCAGGGTCTGCTTTATCCGTCTTTTTAGGTGTTTTTTTCACATTGGCAGTCATACGTCTTCCCCTGAGGTGGTGATCACAAATTTGCTTTACATGAGCCAAAAGCAAAAAACAAGCCTACAGCAAGAATATGTCAGACATAAAAAAAGCCACCAACTTCATGCTGTGGCTTTTAATTATAACGCCCGAAGATGGCGAAAATAAAAGAGTTTTACAATTTCCAGGTATAGGCCACACCCAAAGCATCCTGATACATCTTCAGGTTTGCCTCGCCACCACCAAACGCGGCCGGAATCGAGTTGCTGCCATTCACGCTATTTTCAAACGCATGCGTGTAAGAAAATGACAACTCAGATTGCGGGCTTAATACCCATGTTGCGCCCAATGACAGGTGGTCTTTCACTACGCCTGGCGCCAAAATATTCAGCAAGGTATCGCCGCGACGAATCGGCTGATCAACATGGTTAAACCCCGCCCGCAAGGTTAAAGCGGGGCTATATTGATACAGCGCACCAATCTTATACACTTTGGCATCTTGCCAGTTAAACCCGGCGCCATTGTCATTGCCCAGGCCGTTAAACAAATTCGCCTGTGAGGCATTGCCTACCGCATCCACCTCACTGTAATTAATCCGCTGAAAATCTGCTGCCAACGTCAATGCAGGCGTCACCTTCACCGCCACACCCACGCCATACGTCGATGGAATATCAAAGTCACCCTGCTCGGCAAACAGGCCTTTGTATTTATCAAACTTGCTCATATAAGTGCGGCTCTGGTAAGTCGCCCCCAACGTCACCGTATCGGTTATCTCCCCCAGCCAGCCGATATGCACGCCCGCGCCATACGAGTTGTCATGGCCATTATTGGTCACACGCCCGGGCGCTGCACTAAATGTCGTGTTATCAAAGCCTTGCAAGCCCTTAGCCTCAAAGCGCTGATAAGCCAGGTTTAACGACGCGCCAATAATATGTTTTTCAGACACCTTCCAAGTAGCCGTCGGCGCCACAAATACCTGAATCAGATCCACCCCGGCACTGCCCTGGCTTTGAAACAAAGGAATACCATTCTTATAATCGGTATTCATGCCGCCATTGCCATACACACTCACGCCTAGCGTCACATCTTCAGAATATTGCTTGTTGTAGCCAAACTCAGGGATAAAGAAATTCTGCGTATCGTTGCCTTTGTAAGTGCCATTGGCACCAGGTGACGGACTGCCTTCCAACTCAGATTCACGCACCGGCCTAAACCAGGTGAGCCCTGCATCAATACGGTCACCGACTTTGCCCAGGCCTGCCGGGTTAGCCGCAGCCGCCAATGCGTCCTGCGGCAAGGCAATACCTACCCCCGCAACGCCCTGTGAGCGCACGCCATAGCCATGCGCAAAATAGCCGTCGGTTGCCCAGGCATTACCAAACGAAAAAGCGATTACTACTGGAATAATCTTTGACCACTGATGCATTTTCAATCCTTTAATCACCATATTGGACTGAAATATATCAAACGTTCTAAATTCAAATAAATAATATATAAAAATATATTTATAACTTAAAGATATAAAAGCCCGCAGTGCGGGCTTTTATGAAGGAGAGCTTAATTAAGAATACATTGAGTCAATTTGAGCTGGATTGAACGCGTGGGCAACAAGTTGCCCACCCTACTTGGCTTGATGAATGGATTGGGTGTGAAAATGCTAATCCGCTAGAGCCATGACGCCATACCAAGCACCTACACAAAAAAACACTAGCCCCAGAAAAATGCAAGTTAATGCAAACCATAACCAAAATGTGTGACGTTTACCTTGATAGTTTGGATTGACCAACTCATTGAATAGAGAGAACTGAGTTAAATAGGCCAATAAAAAGGCAAATGTACTAACAGATAAACCAATAATAAAAAACATTAGTGGGCAGCCAATACTTTTAGCTACGGTGGCCTCTGGTTTTACTTGGCCTAGATAGGCTAAGAGAGCAACGATTGCCCCACCATTTAAGAGTTGCATAGCTTTCAGAGCTTCAGTGCCAAACCCAATTAATGATTTATACGTTTCTAGTGCATGCTCTTCGTCAAAAGTCATAATTTCCTTTAACATCCAACTATTTAAGTAGCTATCTCGATAATGGCGTGTAACCGAGCGAATGATTTTTCATTTTATGAATTATCTAGGTTGAAAACAGCGAGTTTTGTTCATCGACGAAACCGTCTAACGCCTTATGCTGATTCAATAGTTTAAATAATGCCACAGATGTTAAAAGATATCTGTTTTGATGATCATGCGAATGACTTTTTAGCGCTAACCCAAGCCTGTAGTAACGACCTAAAATTGGAATGCTGCTGATTTTGGTTTGTGCTGCACAAAAATAAAAAAGCCACCTTACTCAGGTGGCTTTTTCATCACGGCTCATTCAAACAATTACAAAATCAGGCTATTCATCCGCTTAACAAAGCTAGCAGGATCTTCCAGTTGTCCGCCTTCCGCCAATAATGCCTGGTCGAACAACACATGCGCATAATCGGCAAACTTGGCATCGTCAGTTTCCGCGCCCAGTTTTTCTACCAGTCTATGCGTCGGGTTGATTTCGAGCACAGGTTTGCTGTCTGGCGCTTTTTGCCCGGCCGCTTTTAAAATACGCGCCAGGTTACCGGACAAATCATGCTCGCCAGCTACCAAGCAGGCTGGTGAGTCTGTCAGGCGATGCGTGACTTTCACTTCTTTCACAGTGTCGCCCAAGGCCGCCTTCAAGCGCTCAACCAGATCTTTGGCTTGTTCTTCGACCTGCTTTTGCGCTTCTTTGTCAGCGTCGTCTTCCAGTTTGCCTAGGTCCAAATCACCTTTGGCGATGGACTGCAGTTTTTTGCCTTCAAACTCAGTCAAACCGCCCAGCAACCATTCATCGACCTTGTCGGACATCAGCAAGACTTCAATGCCTTTTTTACGGAAGATTTCCAGGTGCGGTGAGTTCTTCGCCGCAGCAAAAGTATCGGCGGTGATGTAGTAAATGGCTTCTTGCTCAGGTTTCATGCGCTCGATATAGGCCTTGAGCGACACATTTTGCTCTTCGGTATCAGCATGGGTAGAGGCAAAGCGCAACAAGCCAGCGATTTTGTCTTTATTGGCAAAATCTTCGCCCGGGCCTTCTTTGAGCACGCGGCCAAACTCGTTCCAGAACTTGGCGTAGTCTTCCGGTTTGTTTTCAGCCACGTCTTCTAGCAGGCTCAATACTTTTTTCACTGAGCCATTTTTAATCGCTTCAACATCGCGGCTGTCTTGCAGAATCTCGCGTGAGACGTTCAACGGCAAATCGGCTGAGTCAATCACGCCGCGCACAAAGCGCAGGTATTGCGGCATCAGTTTTTCTGCATCTTCGAGAATAAACACGCGCTTCACATATAGCTTGATGCCCTGGCGGCGATCGCGGTCATACAAGTCAAACGGTGCTTTGCCCGGCACATAAAGCAATGAAATATATTCCTGCTTGCCCTCTACGCGGCTATGCGTATAGGCCAGCGGGTTTTCATAGTCATGCGAAATGTGTTTGTAAAACTCGTTGTATTCTTCTTCAGTGATGTCGCTCTTGCTGCGCGCCCACAACGCCGAGGCTTTGTTGATGGTTTCGTCTTCATCAGTGGTGACCATCTGGCCGCCTTCACCGTTTTCGCCGTCTTTCCATTCGGATTTCTTCATGACGATAGGCAAAGTGATATGGTCAGAATATTTGCGGATAATGGTTTTCAGTTTCCAGTCATTGAGGAACTCATCTTCGCCTTCGCGCAGATGCAGAATCACCTCAGTCCCGCGACCTGCTTTTTCAGTGGCTTCAATGGTAAAGTCACCTTCGCCGCCAGACTCCCATTTAATGGCTTCGGTTTCACCGGCGCGGCGTGTGATCAGCGTGACCTTATCGGCAATGATAAAGCTGGAGTAAAAGCCCACGCCAAACTGGCCAATCAGGTTGGCATCTTTAGCCTGGTCACCGGTCAGGTTTTGAAAGAACTCTTTGGTGCCAGACTTGGCAATGGTACCAATATTGTTAATCACCTCTTCACGGCGCATGCCGATGCCGTTATCGGCAATGGTCAATGTACGTGCGTCTTTATCAAACGTGATGTTGATCTTTAACTCGCTGTCGTTTTCATACAGGCTACCGTTAGAGATGGCTTCAAAACGCAATTTATCAGCCGCGTCCGATGCGTTGGAAATCAGCTCGCGCAACACGATCTCTTTGTTGCTATACAACGAGTGAATCATCAATTGCAGTAATTGTTTGACCTCGGCCTGAAAGCCCATGGTCTGTTTAGATTGCGATTCTGCTGTCGCAGTAGTCATGACAATTTCTCCAAAAAAACGGGTTGAACACAAAAATTTACGTTTAGATGGGGAAATAAAAACCGTTTTTCAAGAGGGGGATTTGAAGAGATTTCTTGGATGCAGCCTAACCTGTGATTAAAGCATACCGCCATTGCGTGCATAGAGACCACAACACACGCCATTGGCTGCTTGTTCACCCATTCAAACTGGTCGATTCAGCACACTTTTTGCTAGCTATTTGTTAAAGCAGCATTCTTTGTTCAGATGTCAGGTTAGGAGAGTAGGTATGAATCTCTTTCACACGTTAATCGAGCAAATGCAGGTCATGAAACTGCCACTTTATGCAGTCACACTGACTGCCGTGCCACGCGCAGATACGCCTTTGCTACTCATGTTGCATTGGCATGGCTTCCGCAAACAACCCACACCCGCCCTGCCCATGCTCAAACCCATCTTGCAGCCAGTCCCAGGCTCGGCTTTGCAGATCAACGACCGCTGGCGGCAACCCGAAGTGGTCGAAGAAGCCGTGCTGGATGCCGCCTGGCAATTGGGTGCGTGGGACGTACAACGCGAAGAACACCGAGCCTGCACTTATGTCGGCGCCAGTGAACTCGAAGCGCTTGCCTGCAAACAGGCATTTGGCAAATATGACGAAGAGCTCGAAAGTGAATTGCTGGTGAGCGAAGCACCGGATCGTGACGAAATGTTGCAACTGGGTGCCAAAGTCGGGTACATCCACTGGCAATTTCGGCCGGTGAATGGTGGTGTCTGGCAATCGACAGCAGAAGATGACACCTTGCTCGAAGACGGACGGCGTATTCCGCCCTGCCCGATTCGGCCATTGGCACTAAAAGGGGGCAAGTTGAGTAAGACGGCGTTCAGGTTGGGGCAGATTAATCGGATTATTTTGTTGAAGTAGATTTTGATAGCTAAATTCAAAAGCGAGATGAACACTCAAAACATTTTATTTCGCCTTTAGGCGAGTCACTTTCTGATGCTTGCCCTTAAGACAAGTAACCAAAGAAGAGGGCACCCAGCCATCACGGCCTAACGGCTCCCTTGCGTTGTTGGCTACGGCCGCTACGCTTAACATCGCTGCGCGAGTTAGCCTACGCCGTAACAGACTGCTGCGCAGTCTTAGTTATCAACAAAATAAGCCGGTCACGAAACTCAACCTAGCGGGCTGCAAACCCCACAGCCCACCGCGGGATTCGGACAGTCGCTCCCTCTACTCTTATTTTGTCTCCGCTACTCAGCGTGATGAATGGGATTATTCTCGCCAAACAAGCATGGTCGGGGTTGGGATGGTTAAAAAACAGATTCTTTGTTTTTGAATTCACGAAGGGTTGCAGTCGTATGGTGTTCGGGGTCCCCATCTGCCGCACGCTGTGATTAAAAGAGTGCAACGCAGGGTTGACGGGAGCTTTCGGCCATCGGCTGTTCGAGTTCCGCAACAAGCCACGTTCTGTGTGGCTTGTCAGGGCGAGTTTCGATGGACGCCCGGCAAACCGAGTAGCACAGGAAATAAGCGGAAGCTGGGTGCATTTCTTTTGGTTACTTATTCTTTGGGCAAGCAAAGAAAAGTAACTCGCCGAAAAGGCGAAAAGAAACAGCCCCTAAACGCAAAAAACTTAAAGAATTACCTTCCGGCCAAATCCACAGAAACCATCCCCTATGGTGTCCACCTCACCCCAATAGACAACCACTGCGTCTGACTATTCCCATTCACCTGCTGCCCTACTGTGCCATCAATCTGAAACACCTCCGGCACCAGCGAATAGCGCACACCAAGCTGATAAAACGGGTTTTGCGTATGGTCACCAAACACCTCCGCTACGCCTTTAAAGTTACCGCCAAGTTTAAACTCTGAGCCGACGCCCATATTGACCTTGTTGCGGTCCTCCTGCCGGTCACGCAACATGCCAACGTTGACATGCACAATCACGTCATTGTCACGTAGCGAAAAAGACACCGGCACATAAAAATAGGTATTCCCCAACTGGTTGGGCCCTGGCTGAATATCCGGATGCATGACGCGCCCGGCAGCAAAGCCTATGCCCCAGCCGTTGGTTTCTAACGGTTTGAACAAGGTTTTAAATTGGGCGACCCAGTCTTCGGTGTGGTAATTGTCATCGCTGTTACGGTAGCTGCCGCCACCGAGGGTGATTTCAAAATTTTCGCCGAGGTTGCAGGCGGGCAGCGCCCACAACTCCTGCCCGCCTTGATAACTGCGCATCCAGCTTTCGAGCTGACAGCCATGGGCGTTGGTAATACGGGCATCATCGGTGACCAACGGCCGCGCCGCCTGGGCGCTGGGGGCGATGAATAACGAACATAACAGGCAAAGTAAAATGCGCATGGGGACTATCTTGAGTTTTGTTTAATTTTATTTTCAGGCCATGACGGTTTGATGAAATCCCACACACATTTACAGCCTCAATTTCACATTAGTTTCACTGGCCTCTGCCAAGATAACAATTTATACTGTTTGTAGCATTTGTCTGGGGAGGCAAGCATGGCAACTATTGAGGTGACTGAAACCAGTCCGAACTCGTTTTCGGTCACCGTACATGGGTCGCACATCACCTCGCATCAAGTCAGTGTCAAACCTGATTATGCCACTCAGTTACTTGATGCCTCACACAATGCTTCAGAGCTGGTAGCAGCTTCTTTTGAGTTTTTGCTCGACCGCGAATCCAACACCAGTATTTTGAGAAGCTTTGATTTAAGCGTGATTGAACGCTATTTTCCAGAATACCCCAAGGCCATTAACCGCTACCTTAAGTAAGCTATCCGTATTATCGCATGCTAAAAATTACTCATGACACCCAACTCGCTGCCGTAGATTTGGGCTCCAACAGTTTTCGCCTCGAAATCGGGCGTGTCGTTGACGGCCAGATTCTGCGGGTCGATTACCTGAAAGAAGCGGTACGCCAAGGCGGCGATCTCGACGAAGACCGCAACCTGAAACCGCAGGCGTTTGAGCGCGGCCTGAAATGTCTGGCTCGCTTTGGCGAGCGCCTGAAAGGGTTTCCAGTTGAGCACGTGCGTGCAGTCGCCACGCAAACCCTGCGCGAAGCCACCAACAGCGAAGACTTTATCAAGCAGGCGCAAAAGGCGCTGGGTTACCCAATTGAGATTATCTCTGGTGTGGAAGAAGCGCGCCTGATTTACCAAGGCGTGAGCCGCATGCTGCCGCAATCAGACGAAAAACGCCTAGTAGTGGATATTGGTGGCCGCTCTACCGAATTTATCCTTGGGCAGCACTTTAAAGCCAACGTCACAGAATCTTTGCGTTTAGGCTCGGTGGGCTGGTCACAAAAGTATTTTGCTGACGGCCAGTTTAGCGAACGCAATTTCGAGCGCGCTGAAATTGCGGCCGAATCTATCATCGACATGATTGCCAATCGCTATGTCGGCCAATCAGAAGTGGCATATGGCGCCTCGGGCACGGTGGGTGCCGTGGCAGACGTTTTGGCGGGTGCCGGGTTTGCCACTGACCGCATTGAGCGCGCACAACTGGAGTGGCTAAAACAGATATTGATTAAAGCCAAATCGGCCGACCGCCTGAATATGGAGGGCCTCAAAGATGACAGGCGCGCCGTGATTGGTGGCGGCCTGGCCGTATTGACCGCGGTATTCGACACCCTCAAACTAGACACCCTGATGGTCGCCAACGGTGCGCTGCGTCATGGCGTACTGTATGACATGCTAAGCTCGGATAATGCCACAGAAGATTTGCGCACGGCATCGATTGCGCGACTGTGTAAACGCTTTGGCGTTGAAATGGACCACGCTAACAATGTCAGCAAGCTGGCCTTGTACTTTTATGATGCCATGCAGGCGTGCGATAGCCAAAAACCGCTGTTGCATTGGGCGGCCTTGTGCCATGAAGTGGGCTGGGCCATTTCACATACTGACTGCAATAAACATGGCGCCTACATTCTGGACAACACCGAGTTGATGGGCTTCGCGCAAAGTGAGTTGCATACCATCAGCTTGCTGGTGCTTGGTCATCAGGGCAAATTGCGCAAACTGGCCGCCGACTTTGACAACCAGGACCTGGTTTGCCAGCTCATGGCCTTACGTTTAGCGGTGATCTTCTGCCACTCACGTCGCCTCCCCGCTTTAAAGCATTTGCAATTAGAGAGGCATAAGCAACAGTTTATTCTGGCACTTTCATCACAATGGGCTGGCCAGCACCCGCAAACCCATTACCTGCTGGAAGAAGAATGCCAGTTATGGCAAAAACTGGGCTGGCAGCTAGAAATCCGGCATAGTTAGCAAAAAGTTAAATAAAAAACGGGCGTTGGTGCCCGTTTTTTATTTAATTGACTGTGACTCAGTCTTTTTTCTTCTTGTCGCGCTTTTCGTCTTCTTCGCGCAGTTTGGCCACTTTGTCACGCCACTCCTGCAATTGCTCATCTTCAATCTCAAGCTGTAAGGCCAACGCTTCTTCCTGGCTTAATTTTTCCTTAATAAAGCGTTTGGGTAATTTGCCACCCATACGTGACAAAATACGCTCAGCTTCGTCCGCATTTAACTGTTTTACTTTATCCAGATACTCCGGATTCACTTTGTCTTTCATAGTACTCCCTTTGATTCCCTTTTGAGACAGACTCGCTTTAACTGTTTTGCAAAATCCAGTCTGTGACCGGATTCCACTGTGCAATGTCGACCTCTTTCAAGCTGTTCGACAATTCAAAAATACTTAACCCTTCTTCGGCGGCCGTCACATAGATCTGTGATGAACGCAGCATGGAAAGCACAGCAAAGCCTGATTCATCCATAAACGAAAGCAGACGCTCTGCTGAATGCGTACGCGGCATGACGCGCATGCCCACCAACCCGACAAATGTTTTATGCTTGCGCACGGCTTTTTCTTCAGCCAGCAACTCCAAGAAATCCTGCGTGGCACCAATATCAAAAGCCGAAGGCGCAATCGGCACCAGCACCAGGTCAGCCTCGGTCACCGCATCAGAGATTTTCTTGTCGCGCAGCCCGCCCGGAGAATCTGCAATGACCCAGTCTGCTTTTTGCAAGGCAGATTTACCCAGGTCTTCGGCATTAAAAACCGTGGCGACGTGCGGCGGACGGCGGGCTAACCAGCCAGCAGAAGATTGCTGCCGGTCTAGGTCCTCAAGCACAATTTTGTGTCCCAGTTGCGCCAGATAGCCAGCAAGATTAGTGGCCAAAGTGGTTTTACCGCAGCCTCCTTTGGTATTTGCCACCAATACCCTGCGCATCTCATACTCCCTGATTGAAGGTGTTGCATTTTGTCATGAAAAACAGCCTTTATGACACCACAAAAATGTGAAATATTTATGACAATTGACGCAAACAGAAAACGGTATAAACTGTTTTCACAATATCAATTCAGGAGAATCGCATGGCAAACAAACCAGAAGCCAAACCCTTGAGCACAAATAAACCAGCCACAGCCAAAGCGGCAAGTCCTGCCAAGCCTGCTGTGAGCAAAACAGTGGCATCCAAACCAACGGTTGCAAAACCCGCCGCGGCGAAACCTGCTATCAAGCCGATTGCCAAAGCGGTTGCCAAAACAAGCATGACAACTAAAAAAGCAGTCCCTGCGGCAGCGATTAAAGTGGTGAATAAAACAGCCACCACTGAAAAAGACAAGCCCAAAACCAGCAAGGTTAAAATGGAGCGTGACAGCTTCACCATGCCTAAAGAAGAGTATGCGCAAATCGCAACCCTGAAAAAACGCCTGGAAGGCCTGGCCAAACCAGCCAAGAAAAGCGAGCTGTTGAGAGCAGGCTTGAAGCTGTTAGCCGCCATGGATGATGCCGCGTTGCAAGCGGCCCTGGCAGCGGTGCCGACCATCAAAACCGGCAGACCAAAAAAATAAGCAGACACCAAATTTCTGGCTGAAACCACCCAGCGCAAGGCAGCAAGTTTATTCAATCAAATCGGGGCTTTGCACACTATATAATTTATAGGGTGGCCCCGATTTTGGTAACCGCAACCACCACACCGCGCCCTTTTTAATACTGATCTGCCCATCTGGCATCCCCAGACTTTGCGCTGCCAGCTCGCCTATCCAGGGCTGGTGTCCGACCAGCATCACCGTTTCAAACGGGCTTTGCGCCAGCAATTGCAACAAAGGCTCTAGCGGTCTTTCTGGCGCCAGGCGACTATCTTCCTGCCAGTCATCACCCCAGTAGGCGACTGTCTCGCGGGTGCGCACCGAGGGGCTCACCAGCACATAGGTTTGTTTTGGCAGATATTTTTTCAGCCAACCAGCCATTTGCTTGGCCTGCTTGTGGCCTTTTTTGGTCAGCGCACGCGCTAAGTCAGACTCGCCATGCAACAGCACCTCAGCCTCAGCATGCCGCCATAAAATTAAATTTTTGACTGACATAAGGCCTTACATCGAATGGTATTTTTTTAACAACAGGTGTTGGCAAGACAAAGGGCCAGCATCTTCCGTCTGCTGCGCGACAGGGAGGTAGCGGCCTTTTTCTGTCAGCTGCCAGGCATCCTGATTATCTTGCAAATAAAGTTGCAGGCTTTCCTGAAAAATGCGGCTTTGCATGGCCGGATCTTTAATCGGCCAGGCGAGCTCGACGCGACGCATCATATTTCGGCTCATCCAGTCGGCACTGGAAAGCCACATCTGCACCTGACCATCCAGCTCAAAATAAAATACGCGCGAGTGCTCCAGCAAGCGACCAACAATCGAGCGTACGCGGATACGCCCTTGCACGGCAGGCGAATCGACCGGCAAGATACAAGCTCCACGCACAATTAAATCAATCTCAACCCCGGCGCTGGCGGCCTTCATCAAGGCTGCGACTAAGGGCACATCTGTCAAGGCATTCATTTTGGCAATCACTCTGGCTGGTTTGCCTTGTTTCGCCAGACGCTGTGCTTTTTCGAGTTGCTTAATCATGCTGCTTTGCAGCGTAAACGGCGCCACCAGCAAGTGTTTCAGGGGCGGAATCGGCAACTCACTGGTCAGGTGGCGAAACACTGTCTCCATCTCACGCGTCAAGTTAGCATCGGCGGTCAGCATGCTCCAGTCGGTATATAAACGCGTGGTTTTGGGGTTGTAGTTACCGGTAGAAAGATGGCCATAACGATGGATGGTTTTACCTTCGCGACGCATAATCAACAGCATTTTGGCATGCGTTTTCAAGCCAACCACGCCGTACACCACTTGTGCACCGACAGCCTCCAAGGCTTCAGCCCAGTTAATATTGGCCTCTTCATCAAAGCGCGCTTTGAGCTCCACCACCACCAGCACTTCTTTGCCACGGCGCACGGCTTCTTGCAGCAAGCGCAACATGCGTGGATCAGCACCAGTACGATAAATCGTCATGCGGATGGCTAACACCTGATCGTCTTTAACCGCTTCTTCCAGCAACTGGATCACCACCTCAAAACTCTCGTAGGGCTGGTGAATCAGCAGGTCTTTTTCGCGCATCTGCGCCAGCAATGAGGTATTACGCTTGATATGTCGTGGCCAGTGCGGTTGGAAAGGCACAAACTTGAGATGGTCGCCTTTGGCCATATCTGGCAACTGGATCAAACGCCCCAGGTTCACCGGTCCATTGACGCGGTATAGCGCAAGCGGCGGCAGATTAAACTGCTTGAGTAAAAACTCGGCCAACCGGTCGTCGCACTCTTGCGTGACTTCCAGGCGGACGGCTTCACCATACTGGCGATGCGCCAACTCTTCACGCAAGGCGGTACGCAAGTTAATCACATCATCTTCATCCACCTCGAGGTCACTGTTACGCGTGACGCGGAACTGTGAAAAATGCAGGATACTAGCGCCCTGGAATAACACCTCCAGATTAGCACGGATGATACTGGTTAACGACACAAAGCATTGCTCGCCCTTGCTGATAGACGGCGGTAATTGCACCAAACGAGGCACCACGCGGGGGGCGCGCACAATGGCGATTTTTTCTTCGCCATCGACCACAATGCGCACAATAAAGTTGAGCGACTTGTTGGCCACTTGCGGAAACGGGTGCGATGGATCGAGTGATACCGGCATCAAAAACGGCAGCACTTCGCGTTTAAAGTAGTTTGACACCCAGGTGGTTTGCTCCGGCGTACGTATGCCACCGGATACCAGTTGCACGCGCTCTTTAGCCAATGCCGGCATCAGCGCATCATTAAATAACTGATATTGTTGCGCTACCAGTGCTTGTGCCATCTCGGCTACTTGCTCACAAGTGCTGGCCGACACCGGGCCACTGGTCACCCCTTGCTGGTAAGCCTCCATCTGCAAGGGCATGCGCACCTCAAAAAATTCATCGAGGTTGTTAGACACAATACATAAAAAGCGCAAACGCTCGAGTAAGGGATAGTCCTCTCGTTGCGCCAAAGAGAGGACGCGGGCATTAAAACTGAGAATACTAAGGTCTCTGTCGAGCAGAGCAGGCGTGTTATTTTTCATGGCGATTATTGTATCGACTCAACCAGCCCCTAATGTGACAGTTTTGTGAAATTAAACCAACAGCGATTACAACAATGCTAATTGCTGCAGACGTTGCTCGGCAAACGCGCTGATGGCCTCTCGTTCGTCTGCCGCCATGTGAGCGACATGCTTGACCATCAACCGGGTGCGTGGATTCGCGGCCAGCAACGCCTCATGCCTGATTAAAAACGCCCAGTACAAAGTGGTGAACGGGCAGGCACGCTCTCCCGTTTTTTGCTTGGGATCATACTGGCAGCCCGCGCAATAATTACTCATCCGCTGAATATAGGCGCCACTCGCCACGTATGGCTTGCTGGTAAAACGGCCGCCGTTAGCATACAGCGCCATGCCCGCCACATTAGGGAGCTCAACCCACTCCACAGCATCGACATACACGGCCAAAAACCAGTCTGACACTTGTTGTGGCGACAACTGCGCCAAAGTTGAGAACAGGCCAATCACCATCAGCCGCTGAATATGGTGGGCATAGCCCGTTTGCAAAGTTTGGCCTATGCACTGCGACAAGCACTGCATCTGCGTCTGCCCGGTCCAGAACCAGACAGGCAAATCGCGCCTATGCGCAAAATAATTGGCGGACTTCAACCCAGGCATCTCCAGCCAGTACACACCACGTACAAACTCACGCCAGCCTAATATCTGGCGGATGAAGCCTTCCACACTGGCAAGGGATGCTCGACCGTCGACATACGCCTGCTCGGCGGCGGCAATCACTTCACGCGGATTAAGCAATTTGAGGTTAAGCGCCGAGGCCAGTAACGAATGCCATAAGTATGGCTGGTCTTGCCACATGGCGTCTTGATATGGGCCAAACTGCGGTAACTTTTCTGCCACAAAATGCGCAAGCAAGGTGAGTGCTTGCTCGCGTGTCACGGGCCATGCGAACGACGCCAGCTGCCCTGGATGCGCTGCAAACTGAGCGTTGACCTGCGCCATGACCGCTTGCGTGATCGCATCTGGCGTAAACACTGGCGTTGCCACCACCCCTTGCGGCCCATGTTTGCCGAGTGCTTGCCGGTTGTCGTGGTCATAGTTCCAGTCGCCACCAACAGGCGCATCGCCTTGCATGAGAATCTGGTATTTTTTACGCATGCTGCGATAAAAGAACTCCATGCGCAAAGAAGTATTTTTTTCGTTATATTTGGCAGCCCAGCGTTTAAATTGGTCAATACTGCACATAAAATGCGTGTCTTGCAGCACATGCAAAGGGGTTGCATGCGCATCGGCCACGGCTTGCAGCTGCTGCCAAATACGCCAATCACCAGGTTCGCACACCTTTACCGCCTGCGGCTGGTGTTGCTGCAACGTCGCCTGCCAAACGCTGGCTAAATCGGGGTGAGGATGTGCACCTAACTCAAAGTAAGTCAGCGGAAATGGCTGCGCGCGCAACTGGCTGGCAAAGTGACGCATGGCAGATAAAAACAGCACAATGCGCTGTTGGTGTGACCACACATGCTGCGACTCCTGCGCGACCTCTGCCATCACAATATGGTCTTGCGTTGGGTCAAAGTCATGCAAAGCCGGATTATCCAGCGTGAGCTGGTCGCCCAGAATAATGACAAGATTTCTCATGTGAGGTGTTTTTATGATGCGCGGCGGCAACGTTCAGAGCAATATTTAACCTGCTCCCAATTGCGGGCCCAGGCTTTGCGCCAGGTCATGGGTTTGCCACATTGCTGGCAAAGCTTGCTCGGCAAGTGACGCTTGTTCCCTTTAAATTGATCAGTCATGCTTCAAAAACGGGGATAGCCGTGGTGGTCGCCCGCGGCACGGCCTTCTGCTGATAGCACCGGCTGGCAATCTTGCAGATCTCAACGAAGTCTTCAGCCACCAGCGCAGCGCGGCCCAATAAACCGCCATCGATATCTGGCATGCTGAGCAAACTGTGTGCATTATTGGGCGCCATGCTGCCGCCATAGACGATACGAATCTGCTCAGCAAACTCGCGGTCGCGCTCGGCAATCATCATCCGGATAAAGGCATGCATGCGCTGTGCCTGCTCAGGCGTGGCGTGCTCGCCGCTGCCAATCGCCCATACCGGCTCATAAGCAATCACCATGTTAAATTTTTTGGCCAGTGCGAAGGCTTCATCGTCCAGGCCATACACCACGTTGAGCATCTGGTTACGCACGATCAGTTCAGCCATATCGCCGTCACGCTCATCCTGCGTCTCACCCACGCAAAAAATAGGTGTGAGCCCGGCATGCAAGGCATTGAGCAAGCGCTTGGTCGCAACCTGGTTGCTTTCGAGCTTGAGTGCACGGCGTTCAGAATGTCCAATAATGGTGTAAGTACAACCAAACTCTGCCACCATTTTGGCGGAAATACAGGAGGTAAACGCGCCCTCGGTAAACTGACTGACGTTTTGCGCGCCCCAGGCAATCGTCGAGTCTTGCAGCAGGTCTTGCGCCTGGTACAAATACACATAAGGTAAACACACCGCCGTGGTGACGCCATCCAGGTCGTGCAACTCTTGCTTGAGCCTATTTAACAGGCCTTGATTTTCAAGCAAACCGCCGTGCAGCTTCCAGTTACCAATGACTAATTTTTCTCGCATGATGGGATTCCTTTACTCATGCCCCCTCAATTTATAATTGTTTTTTTAGGTGATTTCCTGGTGGTCAAAAATGCAGCTAATAAATGGCTGACATTTTTTCCAATGCAATCACCTTCATCTTACTCGCTTGTCCGGCGCTGCCAAAGGCTTCAAAGCGTTCTTTACACAAATGCTGTGCAGCGGTGGTGGCTTCTTTAAAATATTTGCGCGGATCAAACTCTTCCGGGTGCTCGACCATGTAAGCACGAATCGCTGCCGTCATGGCCAAGCGAATGTCAGTATCGATATTGACCTTGCGCACACCATTTTTAATGCCCTCGACAATTTGCGACACCGGCACGCCATAGGTTTCCTTGATATTGCCACCATAATGCCGGATTTGTTCCAGCAACGACTGCGGCACGCTCGAAGACCCGTGCATGACCAAATGCGTGTTAGGGATTTTGGCATGAATTTCACGAATACGTTCAATGGACAAGGTGTCGGCTGAAGGTGGCCGTGTGAACTTATATGCACCATGACTGGTACCAATCGCAATCGCCAACGCATCGACTTTGGTGGCCTCCACAAACGCGGCGGCCTCATCCGGGTCGGTGAGCAATTGTGACTCGTCCAGTTTACCTTCTGCGCCTACGCCATCTTCTTCACCGGCCATGCCGGTTTCCAACGAACCCAGCACACCAAGCTCACCTTCCACCGACACACCAACCGCGTGCGCGAACTCGACCACACGGCGCGTCACTTCCACGTTGTATTCATAACTGGCAGGCGTTTTACCGTCTTCCTTGAGCGAGCCATCCATCATCACGCTAGAAAAGCCGCTGCGAATCGCCATCTGGCAGACTTTAGGCGAAGCGCCGTGATCTTGATGCATGCAAATCGGAATATGCGGATATTGCTCTATCGCTGCCTCGACCATTTTGCGCAAAAAAGACTCGCCAGCATAACCGCGGGCACCCGCCGAGGCTTGCAGAATCACCGGGCTATCGACTTCGTCGGCCGCCTTCATAATGGAGAGAATCTGCTCCATGTTGTTGATATTAAATGCAGGCAAGCCATAGCTATGTTCTGCGGCGTGGTCCAGCAATTGTCTGAGCGAAATCAATGCCATGTCATACTCCTTTATTATTTTGAAGCTTGCTGATGATACTCACGCAAACGCTGGATTTCCTGTTTAGCGCCTAACAATACCGGCACGCGCTGATGGCAGGCGGTTGGCTGAATCGCCAGCACCTCTTCCAGCCCGTCTATGCTTGCTCCACCAGCCTGCGTCACCAGCAAACTCATGGGGTTAGCTTCATACAACAAGCGTAAACGGCCCGCCTTGACTGGCTGCTTGTTATCGCGTGGATACAAAAATACGCCACCACGCGTCAAAATACGATGCACATCCATCACCATACTGGCGCACCAGCGCATATTAAAATCGCGCCCGCGCGGGCCTTCGCTGCCTTGCAGGCATTCTGCAATATAGCGCTGCACCGCTGGCTGCCAGTAGCGCTGATTACTGGCATTAATGGCAAACTCTGAGGTTTCTTCGCCGACCTGTACGGTCTGTTGCGTTAATACAAATGATTGAGTCGTTTGGTCCAGCGTAAACACATGTGTGCCTTGGCCGATAGTGAGTACCAACAAAGTCGCCGGGCCATACATCACATACGCCGCGGCGCGCTGATCGTGACCAGGCTGTAAAAAGGCCTGCTCGCCCAGTGTGGCCACACCGGTATTGGGCACCACAGAAAAAATACTGCCTACCACGCCATTGATCGCCAGGTTAGAAGAGCCATCCAGCGGATCCATACTGACCAGAAACGGTGCATCCAGCGTCTCAAACAACACCGGCACGTCCTCTTCTTCTGATAACACTGCCGCCACGACCGTGGATGCACGTAAGTGCGCTACCGCCACTTCATGGCTGCGAATATCCAGCTGCATCTGCGTTTCGCCTTGCACGTTGGTACTGGTCATTTTTTCAGTCACGCCAGCCAATGCGCCCTGCTTGATCAGTGCCGCAATTTCAATCCCCGCCTCGGCGACATGCCAGATCAGCCTATTCAAGGCATGATTCACAGAAACCTTTTTTAAAAACACATCCAATTGCATGACAATCACCTTTAATGGATTAAGCAAGCCAAGGCTACACCCTACTGTAACGGATTTCTGAACCCTTGAAGCGATGATCACAGCTTGAAAACTGGTGTATTTAATTCAAGCACAGCTAGTTTAATGCAATGTTTGTGCCTGATTTTTAATGATAGACGCCAGCCTCGTCATATTGTTCAACCTAGCGGGGGCGGCCAAACAATCCGCGGCGCAATCAGCCGAGTGTTTTAAACAGCGATTAACCGCCCAATAGCCTGTTGTGCTGCTACAAACCCAGCCGTGGCAGTGACGCAAATGCTGGAGCCATAACCCGCGCAGTTGAGGCCAGTTAACCCGGCCTGTGTTGTTTCGCAAGCAGCATCAGGCCGCGTTACCGGCTCATCTGAATACACGGCCACAATGCCAAATTTGGCTGACTTTTTATGATCAGACGCTTTGGCAAAGCCATGGTCACGACGCAACTGATTACGCACTTTGGCCAGCATGCGATCACCCTGCACATGCGCCAAGTCAGCTAGGCGGATACGCGTCGCATCCAGCTTGCCGCCTGCACTGCCCACCATGATCAGCGGCAATTGCTGCTGCTTGCAGTAAGCCGCCAGCGCAATTTTGGCTTTGGTGTCATCCATACAATCCACTACCACATCTGGCTGTCCGGCCAATATCGAGGCCAGATTTTCGGGGGTCACAAAATCTTCAATCTCAGCCACCTCACACAGCGGATTAATCGCCGCAATCCGCTCACGCATGGCAGTCACCTTGGCCTTGCCCAACGTATCTTCCAGCGCATGAATCTGGCGATTCATATTCGACTCGGCAATATTATCTAAATCGACCAGGGTTAACTTGCCAACCGCATTGCGCGCCAGCGCTTCCACCGCCCACGAGCCGACACCGCCAATGCCAATGACCAGCACATGCGCTTGCTGCAAACCGGCCAACCCTTGCTCGCCATATAAACGGCGCACGCCACTAAAGCGGCGCTGAATATCCACTAACTGATCTGCTGTCATGCTGTTTGGGTCGTTTCCAGCACGACGTAGGCCAGTGCCAGATTTTTTTCATCACTGATGCTGATATGCGATTGGTAAATATGATGTTGTTTGAGAAAGGCTTGCAGCGTGGGTGACAATTGCAATAAAGGCCTGCCGAGCGCATCGTGGGTGACCGCAATATTCTGAAAACTGACATCGCCACGAATACCGGTGCCAATCGCCTTGGCAAAAGCCTCTTTGGCGGCAAACCGTTTAGCCAGAAAACGCGCCTTGAGTTTACTTTCTTCGTAATCTGTCCATTCACTGGTGGCCAAAATCCGCTTGGCAAAGCTATCGCCGAACTGGTCGAGCGAAGACGCGATGCGCTCCACTTCAACGATGTCTGTGCCAATGCCGTAAATCATTTATTATCTTCCTGAAGCACTGATATTTCTTGCTTATCTACATAATCGCAACGTGTGCAAGATGAAACAAGAAACCTACGTTTATTTACACCCTTTGCAAAAATCATCCCGACTAAGCCAATCGCCCCTAATACAACACAGCCTAAGAAGCGCCCAGACTTAGCATTCCCGCTCCAGACATCTGCGACCAAAACTGCCTTTAAGAGATAAAACACCACACAAGCAACTATTAGGGCTAAACAAACCTGCAACCAATTCAGTGTCATGCTTTTAGTCACAAATAAAGTGTTACCGCAATGAGGGCAGTTTTGAGATATGGTCATCGCACAGAGAACTCTTTCATCAGCGCCTTCATTTCACGCACAGCGCTGTCCCAGCCCACAAACAAAGCATGCGCCACAATGGCGTGGCCGATATTCAACTCTTCAAAGCCAGTCAAGCGCGCAATATGATGCACGTTATGGTAATGCAAGCCATGGCCAGCATTGACAACCAAGCCCGCCGCTTTGGCATGCTTAAGCGCGGCCTCGATTTTTTCTAGTTCATCCAATTGATCTTTTTCGGTTTCAGCATCGGCAAAAGTCCCCGTATGCAGTTCAATCACTGGCGCACCCATTTTAGCCGCGGCATCGATTTGTGCCAGATCAGGCGCGATAAACAGTGACACACGAATGCCCTGGTCAGAGAGCTTCTTCACCGCATGTTCCACCTTGGTGTAATGCGTCAACACATCCAGCCCGCCTTCAGTGGTGCGCTCTTCACGGCGCTCGGGCACCAGGCACACATCTTGCGGATTCACCTGGATCGCGATATCAATCATCTCACCGGTCACCGCACATTCCAGGTTCATTTTGGTTTGCAGCAAAGGACGCAAAGCAAAAATATCAGCATCCTGCATGTGGCGACGGTCTTCACGCAGATGCAAGGTAATGCTGTCTGCGCCAGACTGCTCAGCGCGCAATGCAGCTTGCACCACACTCGGATATTTAGTGCCACGTGCCTGACGGATGGTAGCCACATGATCAATATTAACGCCTAGTTTTAACATAGCTCTCTTTGTAATGGGGTGAATGACAATATTTTAACTGTTGATGATGGTAAACCAAATGAATCATGTGAAAAATAGAAAGATATTCTTCTTTGGGTTTATAAGACCTTCTCATGATTAAGCATTGCTTTTCGCCTCTCGGCGAGTCACTTTCTGGTGCTTGTCCTTAAGACAAGTAACCAAAGAGGACGACACCCAGCCATCACTGCCTTCGGCTCCCTTGCGTTGTTGGCTAAGGCTTCTACGCTTAACATCGCTGCGCGAGTTAGCCTACGCCTTAACAGACTGCTGCGCAGTCTTAGTTATCAACAAAATAAGCCGGTCACAAAACTCAACCTAGCGGGCTGCAAACCCCACAGCCCACCGCGGGATTCGGACAGTCGCTCCCTCTACTCTTATTTTGTCTCCGCTACTCAGCGTGATGGAATGGGATTATTCTCGCCAAACAAGCATAGTCGGGGTTGGGATGGTTAAAAAACCAGATTCTTTTTCTTCAATTCGCTTTCGGTGGCAGTCGCATGGTGTTCGGGATCCCCATCTGACGCGCCGAGTAGCGCAGGCGAAGTGGGGGCTTTCGGCCATCGGCTGTTTGAGCTCCGCAACAAGCCACGTTCGGTGTGGCTTGTCAGGGCGAGTTTCGATGGACGCCCACTTTGACGAGCAACGCAGGAATCAAGCGGAAGCTGGGGTGCATTTCTTTTGGTTACTTATTCTTTGGGCAAGCAAAGAAAAGTCACTCGCTGTAAAAGCGAAAAGCAACCTCACAAACAACCACAACCGCGTGGGCAAAATGCCGACAAGAGAAAAAGGAAATCATCCAGTCAAAGAATAAGCTTTTATTGGAACCCTACCACGCCTGGATTCTAGCCAACGCTAGAATCAGTGTGCGACCGTCAGGCACACGATAGTTAACGAAACTAAAACCCCTGCAAATCCACCAACAACTGCCGCGTATGCAACGGTTTTTCACCCAAATAATGCTGCAACAAATAGCGCATTAGTTGCTTGCTTTGCGACTGCGTTGTCACATTCGAGTAGTTACCGCGTGCCATTTCGAGCAACGTTGCGCCTTGTATCAATAGACCATTACGGGTTGCCGATGGCGAGCAGGCCCCGTAATCCGCTTCAAAACGGTAGGTTTCATCCGCATGGATAATTTCACCGTTTTCATCATGTGTGAGCGGGACGGCATACCCTAGCTCTTGCAACATTTTGAGTTCAAACCGGCGTAGGATTTCGGCCAGTTGGCCATTACTGGCGTCTTGTTGCAGGGTAGAAAGTAACTGTATGGTTTGTGCGTAATATTCGAAGAGTTGCGCGTGGGCGTCATCGCGTGGCAACAAGCGCAGCAGCAACTCGTTCATGTAAAAGCCGCACATGAGCGCATCACCGCGCAGCAGCGTGAGGCCAGTCATCCACTCTAATTCATGCAGGGTTTTAAGTTCGTTTTTGCCCGACCAGGTACCTGCCAGCTGCTGAAAAGACTGCAGCATGCCGCGCATGGCAGACAGCGGTCTGCGCGCGCCTTTAGCCACGGCGGCAATGCGCCCGAGGTCGCGGCTGAACATTTCAACCACGAGGCTGGTTTCTTTAAACGGATAAGTATGCAGGATGAAAACCGGCTGCTGCGATTGCTTGTGGCTGCCGGAGTCGGGGGATTTTACTGCCATGAAAATGCCAGTAGTGTGCGGCTAATTAGAAGCCCAGGCTTTTCAATGCACGCGCATCGTCTGCCCAGCCACCTTTCACCTTGACCCAGGTTTCGAGGTAGACTTTAGAGCCGAACAGTTTTTCCATGTCCTGGCGCGCTTCGGTTGAAATTTGCTTGAGCTTTTCGCCACCTTTACCGATGATCATTGGTTTTTGGCTGTCTTTGTCGACAATGATGGCAGCAAAAATTCGGCGCAGGTTTTTAACCGTTTCGAACTTTTCAATTTCTACCGTCACGGAATAAGGTACTTCGTCGCCCAGCAGGCGGAAGATCTTTTCACGCACCAACTCTGCCGCCAAAAAGCGCTCATTTTTGTCGGTGAGCTCATCTTCGTCATACATCGCAGGCTGCTGCGGCAGGTGCTCGCGCACGGCAGACAATAACTCGTCAAGGTATAAGCTCTTTTTGGCACTGACCGGAATAATGCCAGCGAAATCAAACAGCAGATCAAAGTCCTGAATCAAGGGCAGCAAATTGCCTTTGTCGCCCATGAGGTCGGCCTTGTTCACCACTAATAATACCGGCTTGTTCTTAGGCAGCAGTTTGAGGACGATTTCGTCCGCTTCGCCTAATTTCATCGGCTCAATCACAAACAGCACCACATCCACTTCTGTCAGTACTTGGGTGACAGTTTTATTGAGCGTTTTATTCAGCGCGTTGATATGCTTTTGCTGGAAGCCAGGCGTATCTACAAACAAAAACTGGGTATCGTCTGTGGTGTGAATACCGAGCAAACGATGGCGCGTGGTTTGCGCCTTACGCGAGGTAATCGCCAGCTTCATGCCTAAAATATGATTCAGCAGTGTGGATTTGCCAACATTGGGGCGGCCCACAATGGCAACGGTACCACATCGAAAATCGTCTGCAGCGGGGGTAAGTTCTTCTGTCATGATTGAATCTCGTCCATGGCCAATTTGGCCGCTTGTTGCTCCGCCACGCGGCGACTGGTGCCCACACCGGTGGTGGTCAGCTTGAGCTTTTTAATAAAACACTGCACGGTGAAGGTTTGCGCGTGCGCCTCGCCTTCGATAGAAACGACCTGATACTCCGGCAGATCCATTTTCTTGCTTTGCAGATATTCTTGTAATTGTGATTTTGCGTCTTTGTCGATCGCCTTCGGGTCTATGGTTTGCAGCTTGTCACGATACAGGAAAGCCACCACTTGTTGGGCGGCGTCAAACCCGCCATCCAGGTAAACCGCACCGACAATCGCTTCCAGCGCATCCGCCAGAATCGAAGGCCGACGCCAGCCAGCACTTTTGAGCTCACCCTCCCCCAACTTGAGTGAATCACCCAGGTTGAGTTCAGTCGCAATTTCAGCCAGACTGGCTTCTCGCACCATTTTTGCCCGCAAGCGACTTAAGTCCCCCTCGGGCAAATGTGGAAATAAATTAAACAGCTGGTGCGCAATAATAAAGTTGAGCACACTGTCGCCTAAAAACTCCAGACGCTCATTATTGATGGCAGAAAAGCTGCGGTGGGTGAGCGCTTGTTGCAGCAAGGCTGGCTGCGTAAAGCTATAACTGATTCTGGTTTGTAATACCGGGAGTGCGTTCATTTAGGTGCGATCAAGCCAGCCATTAAGGTTTGCTGGCGGCATCAAAGTCGATCAACAATGTCATGGTGTCTGTCAGTGCAATTTTTTTCTGGTAATGCATAGCCACCACGCCGCCGCTGATCTCTAAATCGCGGCCACTCATGTCATGAATACTGTCCACCTGCATCTGGCGATCAAACGCAGTGCGGATGTCGCTGTCATTTTGTAATAAAGGATCATGCGCGATACGATTGACCGTCGCTTGAACAGAGTAGTATTCCATATAGGCAGGCATCGCTTTTAACGCCACTGTGCCCAAGATGCCAAAGGCTGTGAGCACCAGCAAAAAACCAATCAAGCCAATGCCGTGTTGGTGAGAACGCTTTGAGTATATGTTCATGCGATGCCTCAATCAGATGTCGTTTTCTACACGGCTCGCCGTGCACTTAACCAATACTTTGCCCGATACGGCGCCATTGGTCAAAATTAAACCAAATAAAGAACGCCCTGCCTACCAGATGTTTCTCCGCGACAAAGCCCCAAACGCGGCTGTCTGAGCTGTTATCACGGTTGTCACCCATGGCAAAATATTCGCCCGCCGGCACTGTAATGGTTTCGCCCTGCATCAGGCGGTCACCTGGGCTCCCTGGACTATATTGGTTCATGATGTCATGAATCAGCACATCATGCTTTACATCGCCCAATTGCTCGCTCAAGCGTGAGGCCGTCACATCGACTGCGCGCGCATTACCGCGTTCATCATTGACGTTAAGCGCATATTGATACGGCTGCACAAAATCGAGGTTAATCACCTTGCCATTGATCGTCAACTGCTTGTCACGGTACTGGATTTTGTCACCAGGCAAGCCAACCACACGTTTGATATAGTCAATCGAGGTATCAGGTGGATAGTGAAAAACAAAGACATCGCCCCGCTTAGGCAAGCCCATCGGGTAAAACACGCTGTTGATGATAGGCACACGCAAACCATAGGTAAACTTGTTGACTAAAATATAGTCGCCTGCCAGCAAAGTCGGCATCATGGAGCCGGAGGGGATTTTAAATGGCTCGACCACAAATGAGCGCACCATGAACACCAGCAAAATCACCGGAAAAAAGCTTTTGCTGTATTCCACATACCATGGGTCAGCGACATCACCCAGCGCTCCTGCCTGGCGTTGTTTGCGCAGGACCAGAATATCCAGCAGCCAGATCACGCCTGAGACCAGCAAAATCACCAACATAAAAATTGCAAAATACATGCTTGTTTCCTGAGTAAACGATGCCACTAAAGTGATTATTTATCTTCTACACGCAAGATGGCGAGGAAAGCTTCTTGTGGAATCTCCACATTACCCACCTGCTTCATACGCTTTTTACCTTCTTTTTGTTTTTCCAGCAACTTGCGTTTACGTGTGATATCGCCACCATAACATTTGGCAATCACGTTTTTACGCATGGCTTTTACTGTTTCGCGCGCAATAATGTTGGCGCCAATAGACGCTTGAATCGCAATATCAAACATCTGGCGTGGAATCAGCTCGCGCATTTTGGAGACCAGCTCGCGGCCGCGGTACAGGCTATTGGCACGGTGCACAATCAGGCTCAAGGCGTCCACACGCTCGCCGTTGACCATAATATCCAGCTTGACCAGGTCTGCCGCACGGAACTCCAGAAACTCGTAATCCATAGAGGCATAGCCACGCGATACCGATTTCAGTTTGTCAAAGAAATCGAGTACCACTTCATTCAATGGCATCTCGTAGCTCAACATGACCTGACGGCCCATGTATTGCATATTACGCTGCACACCGCGCTTGTTATTACACAAGGTCATCACCGGGCCGACGTAATCTTGCGGCATCAGCAAGTTCACCACAATCATCGGCTCACGAATTTCTTCGACGCGTGAAGGCTCTGGCAAGCGTGACGGGTTTTCAATCTGCACCACTTCACCACTGCGGAGCAGCAGTTCGTAAATCACCGTTGGCGCCGTGGTGATCAAATCCATATCGTACTCGCGCTCCAAGCGCTCCTGTACGATTTCCATGTGCAACAAGCCTAAGAAGCCGCAGCGAAAGCCAAAGCCTAAAGCGGTTGAGTTTTCTGGCTCAAACTGCAAACTGGAGTCATTCAAACGCAACTTTTCCAGCGCGGTGCGCAAGGACTCAAACTGGTTAGACTCAACAGGATACAAGCCTGCAAACACCTGCGGTTTGACTTCTTTAAAGCCAGGCAATGGCGCACTCGCAGGCTTGCCTGCCAAGGTCACGGTATCGCCCACTTTAGCCGCAGCCAGCTCTTTAATGCCAGCGATAATAAAGCCTACTTCCCCCGCACTTAACTGTGGCCGTTGTAATGACTTGGGCGTAAATACACCGACCTGCTCACACAAGTATTCAGCACCAGTGGCCATCAGGCGGATTTTTTCTTTGGCGCGCAGCACGCCATCCACCACGCGCACCAGCATGACCACGCCGACGTAGTTATCAAACCAGGCGTCAATGACCAAGGCTTTCAGCGGGGCATCAATATCGCCGACTGGCGGCGGCACTTTAGCCACCACTTCTTCCAGCACATCGCGCACGCCTTCGCCGGTTTTGGCCGAACAACGCACCGCATCGGTCGCATCGACCCCGATAACGTCTTCAATTTCTTGTGAGACACGCGCCGGATCGGCAGAAGGCAAGTCTATCTTGTTGAGGACAGGTGTCACTTCTACGCCCAGCTCAATCGCTGTGTAGCAGTTAGCCACACTCTGCGCTTCTACGCCTTGTGAGGCATCCACCACCAGCAACGCCCCCTCGCAAGCAGATAGCGAGCGACTAACTTCATAGCTAAAGTCGACGTGCCCAGGGGTGTCAATCAGGTTGAGGTAGTAGGTTTCACCATTATTTGCTTTATATTGCAGGGCAGCCGTTTGCGCCTTGATAGTGATGCCGCGCTCGCGCTCGATATCCATGCTATCAAGCACTTGTGCTTCCATCTCGCGCGCTTCTAGACCACCGCACAATTGAATAATGCGGTCTGCGAGAGTCGATTTGCCATGGTCAATGTGAGCAATAATCGAAAAATTACGAATATTTTTCATGTGTCGTTTACGTTATTTACAAGCAAGAAAGGCGCTTGAAGCGCCTCTCAAATGGGGTGCATTTTACAGTAAATGCATGAATATCAGTGATTTATTTTCTGCCGGCACCCAGGCGGCCAAGCGAGACCACAAGCCACAATCGCCACCGAGCAACAGACAAAAAGACAGGCGAACCTGTCTTTTTGTGCACATCAATACCAACAGCCCTTACTTGACTTTAATTGGCACGTATAAAGTGTTTTCACCACGTTGCACCAATACGGCCACCGTCTTGCCAGATGCGACTGCATTAATCTGCTTGTTAAAAGCATCAACGCTTTGGCTTTCATTGTTATTCAAGCCCAAAATCACATCACCGCGACGAATCCCCGCTTGTGCTGCAGCACCACTGCTTTCAATGACCAACAAACCATTCTTGCCATTGAGTTTTTTCTTTTGTAGCGCAGTCAATTCACGCAAAGTCAGTCCGATTTTGTTGGCCTCCGGCTTCACTGGTTCTTTGCTGGCAGCAGGCGTTTCAGATTGATCACTCGGCATTTCGCCAATCCCCAGTTGCAGGGTTTTATTAGCGCCCTTACGCACAATCTCCACCGGCACCACTTTGCCTGGTTTCGTCGTCGCGACCACACGCGGCAGATCGCTTGAGGTCACAATCGGCTTGCCATCAAACTTGAGGATAATATCGCCAGCTTCAAGACCACCCTTGTCTGCCGGACTGTTTTTCTCAATACCGGCGATCAATGCGCCATTGGTTTGCTTAAGACCAAAGGAGTCAGCCAGGTCTTTAGTAACCTCCTGAATACCGATGCCTAACCAGCCACGCGCGATACGACCAGTGGCTTTTAGTTGATTAGAAATATCGATCGCAACATCAATGGGGATACTGAATGACAAGCCCATGGAGCCGCCATTCTTGCTATAAATCTGCGAGTTCACGCCGACCACTTCACCACGCAGGTTAAACAATGGACCACCCGAGTTACCGGGATTAATGGCGACGTCGGTTTGAATAAACGGCACATAATTCTCTTGTGGCAGCGCACGGCCTTTGGCACTTACAATGCCCGCGGTCATGGTGTTTTCAAGACCAAACGGCGAGCCAATCGCCGCTACCCATTCACCGACCTTCAAGGCATTAGGGTCACCCACCGTCACTTTGGGTAAACCAGTCGCGTCAATTTTAATTAAGGCCACGTCAGTACGTTTATCCGCACCGATGATTTTTGCCTTGAATTCGCGCTTGTCATACAACTTTACCAACACCTCGTCGGCTTCATTCACCACATGCGCGTTGGTTAAAATATAGCCATCGGCACTGATAATAAAACCAGAACCCAATGACTGTGTTTTATAGTCCTGACCGCCCTCCTGGCCTGGCCCGCCAGGCATGCCGGGGATACCAAAACGACGCAAAAACTCTTGCAGGTTTTCATCATTTGGCATGCCAGGGAAACCAATATTGCCACCATGCACCACAGAAGTAATGCTGATATTGACGACTGCGGGCCCTTGCTTTTCAGCCAACTCGGTGAAGTCAGGCAAATCTTTGGCTTCTACCGCCACCACAGGCAAGGTGATAGCGACTGCACACGCCAACATCAGGCCCGATATCCATTGTTTCATCATGATTATTCCTACCATTTAATGATTATAAAATTTTCGTACCATGCATTTTAAATAGCATGCGCACATTAATACCGAAAGATTTCACCATCATGACATGGTGGCGCTAGCAAAAAAAACAAGTAACAGGGGGTTTTCGCGCGGACAACAAGCGCACGCTTTAAGGTTATTAAAGCTGTTGAAAACGTTGATCGTGGTCCGCCAAGTAAACTATTTTTTAAAAGTCACCTGCTGAGCGATTTGCTCAACCGTTTGCGCTGGCACTTCACCCACCACCACTAACTGGTAGCCATTTAACACATGGGCATAGACATTGGTCGACCCCATGGTTTTCTTGCCAACGCGCGGCTGCATGCCCTTGACCATCGGCTCAACAAACAGCGATACAGAGGCCAGCCCGTCAGAAAAAATTAACTGTTGCACTTGCGTGGTGCGACCAGGCACCTTCAACTGGATTTGATCGACTTTTTTGTAGCCGGTGGGCAAATTGGCCACCACCAAATTATCCGCTGTGTGCGTCAAGTCAGTAGTATCGTCCATCACATAAGGTTTGCTGGTATCAATTTTGGGCTGAAACCAATCGAGGTCCTTGGTGTGCAACATCGCTACCTGATTAAAGCCAATTTGCTCCAGCGTGTGGCCCTCGGTATCCAGCATGCTCATTTTGAGCAGCAGGCCAAATTCAGTATCAGACCAGATGCGATACTGATAGCGCAGATTATCATTGGGTACCATGTCAATCACTTGCGCCAAGCGACCAGCAATACGCTCCTGACCAACAAATTTCAATTTATAGTTTTGTTTGAGTGGATGAAGCTGCGTTGGCAACATGGCTGGAAACAAATTCTGACCGCGACGCTTTTCTATCACGACTTTATCGTTTTTAGCATTGAAAATGACAATATCATCGCCTTCGCTAAACACTTCGCGCGGCCTGCCATCGAGCACCACATTACGAGTAAACTCGCGACCGCCTTCATAAATGTGGGTGATTTGCACGGAACGTATCATCGCCCCATTGTGATAAACGAAGAGGCCCTGGTAGTTAAGCTCACGGGCCGCTGAGGCGGTTTTTTGCATGGTTGCCCAAAGGTCATCTTCGGCAAAAGCAGGCTGACTAATCGCAGCCAACAATAAAGCAGGCAGACAAGCCCGCAGGAAATCAAACTTAGATGGCATAAAGTAAAAACAGTAAACTTATTCGCCAGCGTTGTAGGCTACATTGTGCATGTAGTAAGTAGCGCTGTTGGGCGCATAGTTGTGATGCGCAACGACATATTCGTCAGTATCGTTATCGGCAATTTGCGTCGGTGCGGCAATTTCAGGCTGATTCAATACAAACATCCCGACAAAGAAAGCCGCAGCGACCGACGCCGCAATTGACCAACTGTATTTACTGAAACGGGGGCGGATGTGAGTCACTTTATCTGCCGCTGCCATTGCTTGTGGCGCCAGCATGGTTGGTTCGTCATCCAGCCTCGCCATAATCCGGCTAGTCATCTCTGACTCTATCCAACAATCGTCACGAATCACATCGCGAATCACATGATAGTCACGCCACGCCTGGGCAACTTCGCCCGTGGATTTAGCCGCGAGAAAAATATGTTCACAGCGTTCAACATCGACCTCACCGTCGACCAAGGCAGATAATTGCTGCTTCATAATAACCCCAAATCAATCAATGTTTTTATGTTAGCATTTAACAAAAAATTTGTCATAACACTGACACACTCACAACCGTTTTAAAAGAAGATACGCGTAATTACCAACGCTTGTGCTGAGGCGTATCCAACAACGGCCTCAACTTGGTTGCAATCGTTTCTCGCGCTCGAAAAATACGTGAACGTACAGTCCCAATAGGACATTGCATCACGTTTGCAATGTCTTCATAACTTAAGCCTTCCAGCTCACGCAAAGTAATCGCCGTGCGCAACTCTTCTGGCAATGCAGCAATGGCATCATTCACTGTTTGCGCAATTTCTTTGGTCATCAGCGAGGTTTCTGGCGTTTCCATGGTACGCATGTCATTGCCTTCATCGAAGTTTTCTACATCTTCGATTTCTACATCCTGCATCACCTGTGGCTTGCGGCCCAATGACACCAGGTAGTTTTTGGCAGTGTTGATACCAATACGGTACAACCAGGTATAAAACGCGCTATCACCGCGAAAACTGTGCAATGCACGGTAAGCCTTGATAAAGGACTCTTGGACAACATCTTCCACCTCGGCTTGATCTCGAATCATGCGAGACAATAGGCGTCCAAGCTTACGGTGGTACTTTTCCACCAACAAACCAAAGGCGCGTTTATCGCCTTGCTGAGCGCGTTCAACCAGCATCTGGTCAAACTCTTTATTCTCAAGCTGTTTGGCGTTCGCCGCCTGAACAGTCATATCGCGATGACTCCCTTGGGTAATTTTATGATTGGGAGTAGTATACGCTTTTGTGTTATTTTCGACGAACCCGGTGCGCGTTAACGCCTCTAAATTTGCTGTGTGTAACATCGTCTCATCCCTTTTTATTGCCTGCTGTTGCGACGCGCAAAACAGACAACTCTGTGACCCCGCAATCTCCTACAAAGTTCCATTCACCTCAAAAACAATATGAATAAAGTGTTTGACGTCCTGATTATTGGCAGCGGGCTGGCGGGGCAATCGCTGGCCTTACGATTAGCCGATCAACACCGCGTTTGTATTCTAAGTAAACGCGAACTTACCCTGAGTGCCAGCAACTGGGCGCAAGGTGGCATTGCCGCGGTACACAACAGTGAAGACTCCATAGAAGCGCACATTAAAGACACGCTGGATGCGGGTGCCGGATTGTGCGACAGCGAGGTCACGCGCATGGTGGTCAACAATGGCCGCGCTAGCATTGAGTGGCTGCTACAGCAAGGCGTGAACTTCACCCGCGAAGCAGACGACGACCGCCTGCACCTGACCCGCGAAGGCGGCCATAGCCACCGCCGCGTCGTGCATGTGGCGGATGCCACTGGCCAGGCGGTACAGACGACGCTGACGGATCGCGTGCGCGAGCATCCGAACATCACCATCCTCGAGCACCATATTGCGGTTGACCTCATCACCACACACAAACTATTTAAACAAACCGCCAGTGACGGCCCTAACCGCTGCCTGGGCGCGTATGTGCTCAACAACCAAACCGGTAAAGTAATCACGCTTTCTGCGCAATACACCGTGACCGCCACCGGTGGTGCGGGCAAAGTTTACTTGTATACCACCAACCCGGACATCAGCACCGGTGACGGCATCGCCATGGCCTGGCGGGCAGGTTGCCGCGTGGCAAACATGGAGTTTGTGCAGTTTCACCCAACCTGCCTCTACCATCCGCATGCCAAGTCGTTTTTAATCTCTGAAGTGTTGCGTGGTGAAGGCGGTTTGTTACTGCTGCCGGATGGTACGCGCTTTATGCCCTGGCATGACGAACGCGCTGAATTGGCGCCACGTGACGTGGTGGCACGCGCGATCGACTTTGAAATGAAAAAGCGCGGCCTGGATTGTGTTTACCTGGATATCAGCCATAAACCGCTTGATTTTATCCAGTCACATTTCCCCAATATTTATCAACGCTGCTTGCAACTAGGCATCGATATCAGCAAACAGCCCATCCCCGTTGTGCCTGCCGCGCACTACACCTGTGGCGGTGTGATGACTGACATGCATGGCCGCACCGACATTGACTGCCTGTATGCCATTGGCGAAACCGCCTGCACCGGCTTACATGGTGCCAACCGCTTGGCCAGCAACTCGTTGTTGGAGTGCCTGGCCTTTAGCCAAAGCTGTGCGCTCGATATTGAAGCGCAAGGTTTGCAGCCGACCATTTCGCTGCCAGACTGGGATGAAAGCCGCGTCACCGATGCCGACGAAGAAGTGCTGATTACCCACACCTGGGATGAATTGCGCCGCTTTATGTGGAACTACGTTGGCATTGTGCGCACCACCAAACGCCTGAGCCGCGCCCTGCACCGCATTCATATGTTGCGCGACGAGGTACATGAGTTCTACAGCAACTTTAAAGTCAGCCACGACCTGATCGAGCTACGTAATCTGCTGCAGGTGGCCGAGCTGATTGTGCGGTGCGCCATTGACCGCCATGAAAGTCGCGGCCTGCATTTCAGCAAAGACTACCCAGATTTGCTGCCGGAAGCGATCCCTAGCGTATTGGCACCAGACAATTACACCAGCTTGCTGGATTAGCGCGGCATGATGAAGTGGCTGCCAGTCAGCTTGCTTGTCGCAAGCGTTTACGCACAGGCCGCGCCTGTGTTAGTCAACGTGATTGATGGCGACACGGTCATTATTCGTGACGACAGCCTCACCTACCATTTACGCCTGCTGGACATCGACGCCCCTGAGCGACAACAAGCCTTCGGCATCCAGTCGCGGCGCAGCTTACAGCAACTCTGCGAGCATGCAAGCATTCGCGTGCAGTTACAAGGCCGCGATCTATACGGCAGAACGCTGGGCCATTTGTATTGCAACCACAATGATGCGAGCGAGTCACAAATTGCCCTTGGCATGGCCTGGTTTAACGCGCGCTACTCAAAACGTCTTGCACTGGATGCGTTGCAGCAGCAGGCACAGCAACAAGGCCTGGGCCTGTGGCAAGAGGCGCAGCCGATGCCGCCCTGGCAATGGCGAAAGATTTATGGGCAATATTATCGTCGGCAACCATGACACATGCCGACAATATCCTTTAGAATACTGTTTTATCAAAGAACTTTAGGACTCTAGACATGCAAGTAGCGATGAACACCGTGGTCACCATGACCTATAAACTGCAAAATAGCGATGGCGACACCTTGGAAGAAAGCAAGGATCCGGTGGCTTACCTGCACGGCGGTTACGACAACATTTTTCCTAAAGTGGAAGAAGCCATGCACGGCAAAAACGTCGGTGACTCAGTAGAAGTGAGTCTTGACCCGGAAGATGCTTTTGGCGAATATGATGATGCATTGGTTCAAATTGAACCAGCCAGCGCATTCCCAAGCCAAGACCTGAAAGTCGGCATGCAGTTTGAAGGTGAAGACGAAACCGGCGACGTGATTTTGTACACCATCACGGACATTGCAGACGGCAAAGTCGTGGTTGACGGTAACCATCCTTGGGCGGGTCAACGCTTGTTGTTTACAGCCACCATTGCCAGCGTACGCTCAGCTAACCAGGAAGAAATTTCTCACCAGCACGTGCACGGTGCAGGTGGTCATCACCACTAACGTTCTGCGCTCGTTATCAACGCTAGATTAGTGAGCGAGCGGGATGAAGCACAAGGCGCACGGCACGCATAAACCGGACAATAAACGGAGTGTTGCGGCGTAGGCTAACTCGCGTAGCGATGTTAAACGAAGTGGCCGAAGCCAATGTACTCACAGTACATGAGGATTTAGAGTACCGTGCAACGCAGTGATTCGCCCGCGCAGCCACTAATCAACGACCTGGCGCAATTGTCCTTGCGCCAGCATGAACACTTCATCGGCAACTTCTGCCACCTCATCTCCTACATGGCTGACGTACAACGTTGGCAACCCAAACGTTGCGATCACTTGCTTGATATAAGGCAATACCTGTTGCTTGAGCTGATCGTCCAGACCACTCAATGGCTCATCCATTAGTAGCACCGATGGCTGGCGCAATAAAGCACGCCCTATCGCCACCCGCTGTTTTTCACCGCCAGACAACTCGCTCGGCTTGCGTTTGAGCAAGGGCTGGATGGCAAGGATATCCACCACCTCGGGCAGCACTATTCTGGCCAGGACTGCAGGCATGCCATAACGTAAATTCTGCTCTACACTCATGTGCGGAAACAAACGACCATCCTGGAACACCAAACCAACCGGGCGCTGCCATGGCGGCAATTGAACCGCCTGTTTATGATCAAACCATAGGCTATCACCACTGCGGATAACGCCAGCAGAAGGCATCAACAACCCGGCAATGCTATGCAGCAAGGTTGTTTTACCCGAGCCTGAGGCGCCCATGATGCCCAGGCACCGCCCAGCAGGCAACTCAAAGCGCGCATGCAAATCGAGCGGACTGGTTAGCGCATAGGGTTGATGTATCTGAATATCGACTGTCAACATCAGCGTTGACTCCTGAGCAGGCGGCGCTCCAGCCACTGGCTGACCAGTAAAGCCGCAACAGAGACCAATACACTTAAAATCACTAGCCGCAAGGCGGCAGCATCGCCCTCGGGCGACTGGGTCAGGCTATAAATCGCTAACGGCAAGGTACGCGTTTCACCTTCGAGGTTGCCGGCAAAGGTGATGGTGGCACCAAATTCACCCAGACTACGGCTAAACGCCAGAATGCCGCCGGTGAGTACACCGTGATAAGCCAATGGCAACGTGATGGTCAAGAAGGTTTTGGCTGGTGACGCACCCAGTGTTTGCGCCGCTTGTTCTAGCAAAGGATTCACCTGCATCAGTGCCTGGCGGATCGCACGCACCATGAGCGGAAACGCCATCACCGCTGAGGCGATCACCGCGCCCCACCAGTGAAAAGTCAGCTGAATATGAAACTGCTCATATAGCCAACGACCGATCCAGCCGCGCCTACCCAGCAACACCAGCAACATATAGCCAAGCACGACTGGTGGTAACACCATGGGCAGATGCACCAGCGCATCCACCAGCGCATGCCCCCAGAATTGCTTTCTGGCCAGCAACCAGGCCATGCCGATGGCGGGCAGCAATAACACCAGCACACAACAGGCGGCAACTTTCAGCGACAATAAAACAATCGCGAGTTCAGCAGGAGACAAGTTCCACATAAGGCGGCAACAGGTAGATTAATCGTTGAACAGCGGCTTGAACCCGTAAGAAAGCAATAACTTTCTGGCTTCGGCAGATTGCAGATAACGGTAGAACGCTGCCGTTTCACTCGCCGCCTGCGGCAATAAGGCCATCGGGTACACAATCGGTACATGGCTGCTTTCGGCAAACTCGCCCGCCACCCTCACTTTGCTAGAAGATTGCGCATCACTGGCATACACAATGCCAACATCACATTCATCGCGCTCGACCAGGCTGAGTGTTGCCCGTACATCCTGTGTGCTGACCAGTTTATTTTTAAGCTTGTCCCACCAGCCCAGGTTGGTCAAAGATTGTTTGGCATAAATGCCGACTGGCACCGACAAGGTATCGCCTGTGCACCAATAGCCAGGCGCTTGCTGGCTGATGTCAGTGCTGGCTTCAGCTTTAATTGTTAACGGCTTGTTTTGTGGTGTAATCATCACCAGGCGGTTACCCAGCCATGGCTTGATCGTTGTCACCTGCACTAACTGCTTGTCTTTGAGGTATTGCATCCACTTTTCATCTGCCGAAATAAACAAGTCGCCAGGTGCGCCTTGCTCCAACTGCTTGGCAAGGGTGCCTGAGCCGCCAAAGACAGGCACCACCTGCACACCGGTTTGCTGGCCATACTGCTTGACCAGCACATTCATCACATCGGTCAAACTGGCTGCGGCAAACACCTTTATTTTCTTGTCTTCTGCTTGCGCCAATACACTGATCAGGCACAAGCCCAAGCAAAGCCATTTTTTCATTGCGGTCATCCCAGGAGATAAAATTGCATATCTGCGATGCTACCATCGTTATATTCAAACATACATTACGAGAGCGAAAAAAATCAGATTTTTTTCAAATGCTGGTTAATTAAATGCAGCTCATCGGCCGCAGCTTGGGCCGTTTTTTGTAAAATTTGTGCATAAGCCAGCATCAATGCCTGGCCAAACGCCGTCACTTGCGCGCCACCGCCATGAGCGCCGCCAGTGGTACTCACCACCACCGGCTGGTCAAAACTACGATTCATCATATCAACCAGCTCCCAGGCGCGGCGGTAAGACATGCGCATCTGCTTGGCTGCCGCTGAAATTGAACCGTGCTGCGCAATATGTTGCAGCAACTCAATTTTGCCCGGGCCGAGCGCAGTATTACCTTGGTGGTTAATTCTGATTTTCAGTAATTCAGCTTGCATCATCAATGTTACTCCAGCGGGATTTCTGTTTGCGCAAACGCTTCAAACGGCGGTAGCTCAGCCAAGGAACGCAGGTTCAAATCGTCGAGAAAATGTTTGGTGGTGGCATACAGAGACGGCCTGCCCGGCACTTCACGTTGACCAACCACGTCTATCCAGTCGCGTTCCTGCAATTGTCTAATCACATTGGGATTCACCGCCACACCGCGAATCTGCTCAATATCGCCGCGCGTCACCGGCTGTCGGTAGGCAATAATCGCCAGTGTTTCCATCACTGCGCGCGAGTATTTAGGCTGCCGCTCAGGGTTTAAACGCGATAAATACTCACCATACTCAGCTTTGGCCTGAAAGCGATAGCCGCTGGCCACCTGCACCAGGTCCAGCGTTTTTTCTACCCAGTCGGCTTTCAGCTCATCCAGCAACATACGCAAGGTTGCGCGCTCCATGCGCCCGGCAAATAGCTTGAGCAAGTCTTCCAGTGCCAGCGGCTGCGGCGACGTCAGCAAGGCCGCTTCCAGAATACGCTTCATCTCTTCAATATTGTCAGGTTCACGCATGCGTCCGCCTTTTAACCCGTACTATTGGCTTGCACATAAATAGTACCGAAGGCTTCTTGCTGCGTAATCCGTACCAAGCCTTCTTTGGCTAGCTCCAGCATGGCCAAAAAATTCACCACCAGCTTGGCCACGCCTTCCGTTTCCAGATCAAACAGCTCATCAAACCGCAGCACCTGTGCGGCACTTAATCTGCGCAGCAGCAAACTCATATGCTCACGTACCGATAACTCGGCACGCCCGAGCTTGTGGTGCTGATTCAACTTGGCGCGCTTGAGCACATTGCGCCACGCCTCTACCAAGTCATCCAGGCTCACTTCGGGCGGTTTCACCAGGCTGATCTGCTGATAATAGGCTGCGGCCACATCAATCTGCTCGCCGACTTTAGGCATCGCATCCAGCCGTTGCGCCGCCAGTTTGATCGCCTCATACTCCATCAAGCGTCTGACCAGCTCCGCACGCGGGTCGTCTTCCACTTCTACCTCGGTAGGCTTGGGCAACAACATGCGCGACTTGATTTCAATCAGCATGGCAGACATTAACAAATATTCGGCGGCCAGCTCCAGGTTCACGGCTTTCATCTTATCGACATAGGCCATGTACTGCACTGTCAGATCCGCCATGGGGATATCGAGAATATCCAGGTTGTGCTTGCGGATCAGGTACAACAATAAGTCCAGTGGACCTTCAAAAGTCTCCAGATAGACCTCCAGCGCATCCGGCGGGATATACAAATCTTGCGGCAGTGCCGACAGCGGCTCGCCGTTGATTTTAACCGGATGGTTGGTCGTAATTTCCATGCAATGATTGTAGCGACTTGCCGCCTGCGGTTAAAGGTTATTCTGCATAAGGATTGGCAAAGCCCAGCTTGTGCATGACGGCGATCTCCATCGCCTCCATGAGTTCGGCCTGGGCATCAACCTCATGGTCATAGCCGTGCAGGTGCAACACGCCATGCACGGTCATGTGTGCATAATGGGCAAGCAGGGGCTTGCCTTGCTCAACGGCCTCTTTGGCAACCACGGGCGCACAAATCACAATATCGCCTATGAGTATAGGTTCTTCGGTGAGGGGAAACGTCAGCACATTGGTGGCGTAATCACGACCGCGATACCCTGCATTTAACTGCCGCCCCTCCTCTTCATCCACGATGCGGATGGTCAGGCTGGTTTCTACGCGCAGCGCAGCACGCACCCAACTTTTAAATTGCGCCGAAGAGGGAATATCGGTTGCTGTAGAAGCTAATTGCAAAGAGAAATCTAATGCGGGCATAACGTCAAGTTTTCTGTAGAATATCCGTCATTATAGAAAGAAAACCCTCAAAGGAAACGGTGTGATGACAAATCGCCCCAAGCTGGTGGTTGCCAACCGCAAAATGCACGGCAACTTGCCAGACAACCAGCAGTTCATGCAAAGCCTGTTGCAACAAACGCGCCATCATCGCGCCCGTTATGCGGTGTGCCCGCCACACCCTTACCTGTATCAAGCACAACAACTGCTGCAAAACAGCCACATTAGCTGGGGCGGACAAAACATGAGCCGCCATGAACGGGGCGCTTACACTGGCTCGGTATCGCCACTGATGCTGAAAGAATTTGGCTGTACTTACGTAATTATTGGCCACTCAGAGCGCAGACAGCGTGGGCATGACAGCGACGAAACCTGCGGTGAACGTTTTGAGGCCGCACTAAAGGCCGGGCTGACGCCCATTTTATGCATTGGTGAAACGCTGGATGAATATGAACAAGGCGAAACTGATCTGGTCGTCGTACGCCAACTTAACCCGGTCATCGCGCATGTCGGCATTCAAGCCTTATCACAAGGCGTAATCGCCTATGAACCCGTCTGGGCCATTGGCACCGGTAAAGCGGCCACACCACAACATGCACAGGCCATTTTGTCTTTTATCCGCGGCCATATTGAGTTGCTTGATGCGCAAGCGGCAGAAGACACGACGTTGCTGTATGGTGGCAGCATGAACCCAGGCAATGCTGCGCAGCTACTGAGCATGCCGGATATTGATGGTGGCCTGATTGGTGGCGCGGCACTGGTAGCGGATGACTTTATCCGGATTTGCCAGATTGCCAACGAATTAACACCGCTCAAAAGCGCTGCCTAACGAGCAAGCGCCTGTTTAGTCATCATGGCAGCACCAATAAAAAAGCCGACTTTCGTCGGCTTTTCTACATCTAAGCAAGCTTGGATTTTAAGTAAATCCTAGGCTTTAACCAAACCAGGTTTAATTAAAACCAGATTACTCAAGTCTGAATTACTTAGCTTCTTCAGCTGGAGCAGCTTCAGCAGGTGCAGCTTCAGCTGGAGCAGCTTCAGCAGGAGCGGCTTCAGCAGCAGGTGCCTCAGCTGGAGCTTCAGCAGCTGGAGCTTCAGCAGCAGGTGCCTCAGCAGCAGGCGCTTCTTCAGCTGGTTTTTCACCACAAGCAGTCAAAGCCAGAGCCAACAATGCAGCCAACAATGCAGAACGTGTCATCTTTATTTCCTTAGTATGTATGAGCAAAAAATTATGTACGGACAATCCCCTTGATGCAGAACCAGCCGAGTAAAAAAATTGTATCAGTAATTCATTAAAAAAAGAACGCACATTGTCTTAAAAAACATGGATTTTTTTGCGTAACATCCACATCAAGCTGTTTTTTTGACAAAAACACCGGCAAATCATTTGTCATCAATGCAATTAAGCTGTTTTTTCGGCCAAATGCACATAGCCAGACAAATACATTTCGTGCAGCCATGGCAGCACACTGTCCATGACGCCCCCTTGGCATAACGCTGGCTCAAGTTGCCGCTGATTGGCGAGCAGATTCAATAATGGCGCGCCTTCAGCAGAGACTGGCACCTGTTCACCATTGATAAAATACTGGCCTTGCCAATGCAGCATTTGCGATTGCAAGTCCATGACCACGCCCTCTTGTGCCAAACGTTGCGAAAACTTTGCCAGACTGAGCTTGCGATTAGGGGAAAAAACAACATAAGCCTTGGGCTCAGAAAAATACTTCGCTAGAAAAGGCCCCAATTGCGCAGGCTGCCAGGGCAATCGACGCAGCATCTCTGCCACATTATTCACCATATCAGCATCTACCGCCGCCGCATCGACGACCGGCTGCAAATCGGGATCACGATACAACTCGTCCGGCAAACCATCCTGCCGACAGGCATCCAGAAACTCTATCGCCAGCTCTCGGGCCGCCGGGGCACGAAAGCCGATGGAATACGTCATGCAGTCATCGTCTTCAGCAATGCCCCAGTGCGCGACATTGGGCGGTAAGTAAAGCATATCGCCAGGCTCCAGCACCCACTCCTGCTCGGAGACAAAATGCGACAGAATACGCAAGGGTGCATCAGGAATCAGCCGTAAATCGGTTTGCTGGCTGATGCGCCAGCGACGTTTGCCTGCGCCTTGCAGCAAAAAAACATCATAACTATCGATATGGGGGCCGACACCGCTGCCGGTAGGCGCATAGCTAACCATGACGTCATCTAACCTGGCCGTGGGGATAAAGTCAAAGTGGGAAAGCAAGGCTTGCGCTTCCGGCATGACATGATTCATGCCCTGCACCAACAGGGTCCAGTGCTGTGCAGGCAAGGCGGTAAAGTCATCATCGTCAAACGGCCCTTGCGTCACTTGCCAGCCCTCGCCCAAATCTGCCCGTTGGGGATCAAACTGTATCAATCTGGCGGGCACCTCGGCATCACACGCCAGGCCAGCTAACTCTTCCGGATCAAGCAGACCTTGAAAACCTGGCATCGCCCCTCGAATCAACAACGGTTTTTTTTGCCAGTATTCCGCCATGAACTGGGCTGGCGTCAGGCCATTGAGTAAAGTCAGTGCTTGTTGCATGATTAAATTTATCTAAAAGGAAGAAAAGGAGCGGCGGTGATACTTTGTGTCAGCCGTGAAATAAAGCGTTGCGATTTTTCTGCCAGTGTCAGCGCCAGTAAATCAGTGCGGGCCATCAGCTTGCTAAACTCGCGCTCAAAACTGAGGTTTTGCACTTCACCAGGTAAGCTATTGGTGAGCAGCAACAACTCGCCTTGGGCATTTTTGGCATTGGTCAACTTCCATACCGCAATTTCAATATTTCTGGCTGCATTATACAAATTTTGCGGCTCTATGCTGTCAGTCAGAAAAAAGGCCGATTTATTGCCATGCGCTCTAAACAACATGGACTGGATGCCAACCACCAGTGCCAATACGCGGTCTCCGCTATATTGCGCATTGAGTGCCAACTTAATGGCCGCGGTATCTTGCGCGCCACCCAGCGCCTCAAACTGCCAGTGATGCACGCCCGTTTGCTCAAACACATAGCTGGCAATCTGCTCCGGTGAGCCCAGGCCTGACTTTTGCGCCTCTGCCGGGTTACGTTTGTACAGCTTGAGCATGAGCAAACGCAAGGTACTGACGTTCTCGCTATATTCGATATCTGCCAGACGATCGAGGTCCGTTTTGACCAATTGATGCAGCGCATTACGGTCTTGCCGCACCGGCACCGGCCGCCCGTTGGGTGAATCCACATAGCCGCCATCCGGCGTCGTGCTGCATCCGGCCAGCAGTAATATCATCACATGCCAGCCGCACACCCTCATGCAGGCAATACCCGCTGCGCCGGAAACACAATCTGGAAGCGGCTGCCTTGCCCTGGCTCACTTTCAACCTGCAGGCTGGCCTGATGGTGGTGCAAAATATGTTTGACGATAGACAGACCGAGCCCGGTGCCGCCAGTATCACGACTACGACCACTGTCAACACGGTAAAAACGCTCCGTCAGCCGTGGTAAATGCTGCGGTTCGATACCAATCCCGGTATCTTGCACAGCAAACACAACATCTTCACCACGCATCTGCCAGTAAATATCAATCTTGCCTTGCGCCGGGGTATAGCGCACAGCATTGCTGGTGAGGTTACTCAAGGCGCTTAACAGCTCATTGTAACTACCGCGCAAGTTGACAGTTGTCTCCATGTGCAAGCTCACCGTATGCTGGCCCTGGCTCAAGGCCTGTGCATCTTTTTGCAACTGCTTGAGCAAAGCAGGCATGTCAATATCGGCTTCGTCTTTGAGCGTGACGTTATTTTCCAGGCGCGACAAGGTCAGCAAGTCTTCAATAATACGGCGCATGCGCGTCGTTTGCGACTGCATCATGTCGAAATAAGGCTGGATATCTGGTGAAACTTCGCCTTGCATATCGCTGATGGTTTCAAGAAAGCCGCCGATGACCGTGAGCGGTGTGCGCAACTCATGCGACACGTTGGCAATGAAGTCGCGACGCATCACCTCGGTTTTTTCAATCGCAGACACATCGCGGCAGATCAGCAGGCGCTGCTTGCTGGCAAATGGAATAATCTGTAATTCGAGTGTCACATCCGGGCTACGCCAGGACTTGAGTTTGAGCGGTTCACTGTAGTTTTCTGCCTGCAGATACTCGACAAACTCAGCTTGCCGCAGCAAATAATAAATGGGCTGATTTTCATCATGATGCCGCTTTAATCCCAGGCGTTGAATCGCTGGCTCGTTAAACCATTCAATTTCGTTGCGGTTATTAAGCACCACCACGCCGTCAGGCAAGGCGCTGGTGGCATGACGCAGCCTTTCCAGCGTGCTGCTCAGTTGGCTTTGGCTGCGAGAATGACGGCGCATTTCATGATAAAGGTTGGCAAAGATATCTTCCCAGATGCCTTTACCATTTGGCATAAAATTAAGGCTGGGTTTAAGCGCCCATTGATACAAGCGATGAATCCAGTATATGTGCGTCGCCAGGCACACCAGCGCTCCCGCGATAAACAATAACCAAGCCGTTTCTGCACGGGTAAACCAGCCGACCATCAGGCTAAAAAATGCCCAAAACAGCAAACTCCAGAACGCTTTCCAACGAATATCTTGCACAAGCTATTCTCAACACATCAATGTCGGCGATTATACGACACATCTGTGCGCAGGCAATGACAGCATGATGACAGCAGCATAGTGGCTTACTGCACAAGCGTACGGAGAGATTACTCGGTCATCACCGGCGCACTTTTTGCATAAGGTTTGGCCAGCGGCTCACCGATAAACACGCCTTGCATCGGCCATTTTACGCTCTTCCAGTAGGCCTCAATCATGGTTTCACCCGACAAATAATGCGCCAGCACAATTTGCGGATTAGGAAATTTTTGCCAGTAGTTACAAGGTTCGGAAACCGTGCCATAACTACCGGTGACACCGGCATCCAACCAGCGCGACGCTGGCATCTGCCCGTTATAATTCGCCAGCACGCCACCACTTGAGGTCAGGTGATCGGCAATCGCGCCTGGCAAATAGGTATTCGTCAACATAAAATCGACCTGCTTTTGCCCGGTAAAATAAAACATCACCGCACCCTGGTTTTCAATCGACTCGTGGCTCAAAGTATGCAAAGTTAGCTTTTTGGATTTGATGGTCATGCCATCTTGCGGAAAAAATGGCTCACGCGGCTTGGAGCGCGCAACATCGCGCGTTTTGAGGAAGTAGCCATCGGCGTCATTTAAACTAAACTCACTCAGCACGCCGCGATCAATCAAGGCCTTAGCGGCCTCTACGCTGCTAATCGGCAGTAGCATGGACAAGCGGAGATGATGGTCTGCCCATGGCCGCAATGACATGCTGTTAAAGTAAGGGCTATCACGGCCAGGGTCACAGGTTTTGCGGCACTGGTTTAAATCCAGCCCCAAGGTCAGCGCACTAGTGATGCTGTTACATTGCACGGCAAATGGTGTACGCCACACCAGGAGCAAGACCTGCTGGCTGGTCAGTTTGGCATCGAGCTGCGCCTTTAAAGCCTCAAACTCAGGCACCGTCAGTGCATCCTTGGCATGCCTTGGTAACTCCACGCCGATGAGGTTTTCTACAGGCACTTGTCTCGCCTGCAAATAATAGCGGGCGACCTCTTCACTCTGCGCATCGTTGACGTTGTAAATAACCGCGACATCTTCGGGCTTTAATAAAGAAGGCCTCAGGGGGATTTTTTTACTCACATCCACCCCGCCTGCCATCGCCTGCGCGGCAAACAGCATCACACCCAATCCAACCCAGACAAGCACTTGTCTCAAACGATGTCCTACACCCATCAACTCAACACTCCGTTGCGATTGCAAAGATACTACGCCGGCAAACAAACCAGCGTAAAATTCAATCTTATCCTAGATTGAATGAATTCAAGAAAACGAGACAAATAATGACGACACAAACGATTTTAATCACAGGCGCCAACCGTGGTATCGGGCTGGAATACGTCAAACAATATGCCGAAAGTGGTCATCAGGTATATGCCACTGTACGTGAGCCAGCACAGTCCACAGCGCTGCAACAACAGACAGCCAAACACACCAACATCCAGGTTTTCGCACTGGATGTCAGCGATGTGAGCGCTATTCGCGCGCTGGCTAATCAATTATCAGCACTCACCATTGATATTTTAATCAGCAATGCCGGCACTTACCCTGACAGCGCCTTTGGCAACACCGACCCGCAAGCCTGGCTGCACGCGTTCCAGGTCAATACACTCACCACCTACTACCTGGCCGAAGCCTTTTTACCGCAACTGCGCCGCGCCAGCCAGGCAAAACTTATTGCCATGACTAGCAAAATGGGCAGTATAGAAGACAATGGCAGTGGCGGCGGATACATTTACCGCAGCAGCAAAACCGCTTTGAATATGGTAGTCAAAAGCCTGGCGCTGGACTTGCGTGAATTTAATATTGCCGTCGCGGCCCTGCATCCGGGCTGGGTGCGTACAGATATGGGCGGGCCGAATGGCTTGATTGATACTGCAACCAGTGTGCATGGGTTACGGCAGGTGATTGAGGGGTTAAACAGTGCGCAATCGGGGGAGTTTATTGCTTATGACGGGAAGAGGATCCCCTGGTAACTTGCTGTGCGTAGCATTGCCTTTCGCCTCTCGGCGAGTAACTTTTTTCTTTGCTTGCCCAAAGAATAAGTCACCAAAAGAAATCCACCCCAGCTTCCGCTTGTTTCCTGTGCTACTCGACTTGCAGGACGGTCAGATGGGGACCCCGAAGCAGCGCCAGCCGAAAGAGCGCTGAAGCAACCCTGTAAAACTCAAACGCTTGTTCACCCACTCGCCCTTATCAGCGTGCATCCGCGTTCATCGGCGGCCGATTAAGCTTTATAGGGACTACGTTCCTCCAGCTCATCCACATAGTCCTGCATGGTATTGGCTTCGCGCGCTAAAAAGCGTGCCACGCTCTGGTGAAAATCAGGATGACTGAGCCAGTGATAGGAGCAGGTTGCATAAGGCGTGAAGCCGCGCGCGAGCTTGTGTACGCCTTGCGCGCCACCTTCAAAATAGCGAATGCCATGGCTAATGCAAAACTGTTGCGGCTGGTAGTAACATAGCTCGAAGTGCAGACAGGAAATATCGCGTAAGCTGCCCCAGTAGCGGCCATACAAGGTGTCATCGCCCAGCACGCACAAACTGGCGGCGACGTCTTCGCCATCCTGGCTGGCGATAAACAGCCTGAACTGTGCAGGCATATCATGACTAATCTGCTCAAAAAACGCTAAAGACAAATAAGGAGTGCTGCCATGTCGTTGATACGTATGGCAGTAGCATTGATAAAACAAGGCGAGCTCTTGCGGGCTAACGTCATGCCCGCTCACCACGCGGCAATGCACGCCTTGCTGGGCAACTTTATTGCGCTCCTGACGTATTTTTTTACGTTTATCGCGGCTAAGCGCAGCCAAAAAAGCTTCCCAATCCGCATAACCTGGATTCTCCCAGCGAAACTGCACACCCTGTCGGCGTAAGCCGTCGGCGGCGGCACAGGCGTTGGCTGAAGATGCATCAGGAAACAACACATGCAAGCCAGAGAGCGCATGCGCCTGGCATAGTTGACGCATCTGCGTCAGCATTGCATCTGCCAGAGCGGCTGCACTCTTACAGTCAGGATGTACGAGTATGCGCGGCCCGGTGACTGGCGAGAAAGGAATCGCTGAAATGAGTTTGGGATAATACTGACCACCCGCCTGGTCGTAGGCATCGGCCCACGACCAGTCAAACACATACTCGCCATAGGAGTGCGTTTTGATATAACAAGGCGCAGCAGCCACCAACTGCGCGCCCGCAAACACTGTTAAGTGATACGGAATCCAGCCGGTTTGGTGATCGACCGCAGCGGACAACTCAAATGCACGCAAAAACGTGTAATCGAGCATGGGATGACGTCCGGCCAGTCGTTGCCAGTCGGCAGCCGCAATTTCCTGCAAACCACGATGCCAGACAAACGATAATTGGCTGATATCCATACAGACTGAACGACTAATCGGGGATAAAACAGAAAGCAAACATGCCGCGGCTAAAGATTGGCATGTCTATTGGCATAGCTCAGCGGCTTAGCTGGGACGTTTGCGTAATGCCGAAACGTCTTTGCCGGTGGAGTTCACCGTGCTATTGGCAGGAATCACCGCCGTCGAGGGTTTAGATTTATTTTTTGATTTATCGCTATCTGAATCAGACACGATGGCTTGCTGTGCCTGCGTTTTTGCCTCTGCTTCACGCTGGCGCTCGACCATTTGCGCATAGGCATTTTCGAGCTCATCCAGGGTAATGACACCATTACCATCGAGGTCAACATAAGAGAAATGACGGGCGACTTGTGGTAAACAGAGGGTGGCTTCTTCGCGATCCAGCGAATCATCGTTGTCGCGGTTACACTCATTAAAACGCTGCGAAATGCTGTCGTGCATGATTTTGCGTTTTTGCAGCATGAGCTGATGGTCGGGATCGGTATTGCGCGCATAATCAGACAGCGCCTTGCGCAAGCGTGCACGATCTTCAGGACTGAAGTTGTGCTCAAGGGTTTTAGACAACCCCACATCATCGTTATCGACCATGCGGTTATCCGTCAGCCGAATCGGCAACTTCAGGTCGGCAGACACAGGTAATGCCAGCAACATGGTCGTTGTCAGCAAAAAAACCTCTTTCAAATGTTTGTTCGCTCTACCCATCCACATCCAAACGTAATACCTTCATTCTTGTTTTACCAAGTCTTGTTTCACTCAGAAAGGTCTTGATCCACTCAAAAAGTCTTGTTTCACTCAACGCTTTTTGAAAACAATCTTTTTAAAGTAAACCCAAGCACGATTAACATGACAGATATTGCCTGACTCTAAAATCAGGCTGACTAACATAACGCAACTATGGTCGCAGTATCAACTGATTTAACAAAAAATAGCCAATGTTTCATCACTGTCAGGCCATTTTCAGGTGGTCATCTTGCCTCACGATTGTAAATGCAATATTTCATCCCCACCGCTATTTGTAACCAAGTTGTAACTAGCCCACTTCATGCAACATACGGCTTGGAGTATAATAATGGAGATAAGTTTTACGGCTGAGCCGTTTTAGCTCCTTAGGTCAGGTCATCCTGATGGCGGCCAACTGCGTTAACAAAAACGCCCGCTTCTGTTTTAAAAGGTACGTATGGCAGAACAGTTAAAAAAAATATTGATGGTTGATGATGATTTGCGTATGCGCGAACTTTTACAGCGCTACCTCACCGAGCAAGGATTCAATATCAAATCCGTTTCCGATGGTAAAGAGCTGGACAAGGCGATGTCTGCCGAGAGCTTTGACCTGCTGATTCTCGACTTGATGCTACCGGGCGAAGATGGCCTGGCTATCTGCCGCCGCCTGCGCGGTGCCAACCACATGACGCCAATCATCATGTTGACCGCGCGTGGTGATGAGGTAGACCGCATTGTTGGCCTGGAAATGGGCGCAGATGACTACCTGCCAAAACCATTTAATCCACGTGAATTGCTGGCCAGGATCAACGCGGTATTGCGTCGCCATGAAATCAGCCCCAAGCAAGTCGTAGAGGAAAAAAGCGCTGCGTTTCAGTTTGGTGAGTTTGTGTTTGACACTAACACGCGCAGCCTGACCAAAAACGGCGTGCCAATCACCATCACCAGCGGCGAATTCACTTTATTAAAAGTGTTTACCGAACATCCGCGCCAGCCATTGTCGCGCGATCGCCTGATGCAGTTAGCCCGTGGCCGCGAACTCGATGTATTCGACCGCAGCATAGACGTGCAAGTGTCACGTTTGCGCCGTATTATCGAGCCGGATCCCGCGCATCCACGCTACCTGCAAACCATGTGGGGCTTTGGCTATGTGTTTATTCCAGATGGCGAAGCGCCGCAATAAGCGATTTACCTAAGCCTAATTCACGTGCGCTTACTGCCTCGCCGACTGCTGTCCCGCATCATGTTACTGATTGCCATTTTGCTGGCCGTCAGTATCTATGCGTCGCTCAAAATCTTTGACTATTTTGACCGCGAACCACGCGCGACCGCAGCCGCTTTGCAAGCCGTCACCATTGTAAACTACACGCGGGCCTCACTCATTGCTTCACACGAAAACCGCCGCCTGGCCTTACTGTCAGAGCTGTCTGGCCGCGAAGGCGTGCGCGTCTATGCGGCAGACTTTCTCGAAGACATTGAACCACTGCCGCTAGACCCGTTTATCAATCTGGTGGCGCAGAAAATCCGCGAGCGCATGGGCGAAGAAACCATCATCACGGTCAATCATTACGACATCCCCGGCCTCTGGATCAGCTTTAATGTCGGTCAGGACGACTTTTGGGTGGTCATTCCCAAAATCCAGGTTGACCGGCCTTTTCCGTGGCATTGGCTGGGCTGGGCCGCCGTGGTGGGTTTACTGTCGCTGGTCGGCGGCTATCTGCTGACTGCGCGCATCAACCGTCCACTGACCATGCTGGTGCATGCAGCCGAGCGCTTACGCAATGGCGAACCAGCGCCCAAACTGCCGGAAGACAGCGTGGAAGAGTTGCGCGAAGTGACGCACACCTTTAATGAAATGGCAGAATCACTGGCGCGGCTGGATGCCGAGCGCACCTTGTTATTGGCAGGCGTGTCACATGATATCCGCACCCCGTTGGCACGTTTAAGGCTGGCAGTCGAAATGTTGCCGACAGAAGCCGACTACATGAAGCACGGCATGATTGAAGATATTTCTGACATGGACAATATCATTCACCAGTTTTTGGACTTTGTGCGCGGTGTCGAAGGCGAGCCGACACGCATGATGGATATCAACGACTTGCTGCATGCCCTGGCAGAACGCCAACGCCGCGCCGGGCGCGAGTTAAAGGTCTCGCTGGGGCCTAAATACTTTATTCCCATCCGGCCCCTGGCCATGCAACGACTGCTGGATAACCTTGTCGGCAACGCTTATAACTACGGCAAAGGTAAGGTAGAGGTGCGCAGCCAGGTCATGGCTGACAAAATCGTCATTAGCGTGCTCGACAACGGCCCCGGCATTCCGCCTGAACATGCAGAGCGCTTGTTACGCCCATTTGAACGCATGGACAGCGCGCGTAACAAATATGAAGGTGGCAGCGGCTTAGGGTTGGCCATCTGCAACCGCATTGCCACCTTGCATAGCGGCCAACTGGCACTGCTTAACCGCAGCGAAGGCGGGCTGGAAGCCAGACTTTCACTGCCGATTCTGCCTAATACCTAATTCAGTCGTTGCTGGGCGTAAACCAGTTTAAGCGTGCACGTAATCTCACCACCTCACCAATAATGGTCAGGCTAGGCGGCTTAAGCCCGGCAGCAGCCACATCCGCGGCCAGATGTTGCAAGGTCGATTCCACCACTCGCTGCTTCTGCGTAGTGCCTTGCTGAATCACCGCCGCAGGCATCTCAGGTGATACGCCTTGTGCGATCAGTTTGCGACAAATCTGCTCCAGCCCAACTAACCCCATGTAAATCACCACGGTTTGCTTAGGGCGTGCCATGGCCTGCCAATCGAGATCAATCGTGCCATCTTTTAAATGCCCGGTAATAAACAAACAGGCTTGTGCGTAATCGCGGTGCGTCAGCGGGATACCGGCATAGCTAGAGACGCCATTAGCGGCCGTGATGCCAGGCACCACTTGAAACGGCACGCCGTGCTGCATCAGGGTTTCAATCTCTTCACCGCCGCGGCCAAAAATAAACGGATCACCGCCCTTCAGGCGTAATACACGCTTGCCTTCGAGCGCCAGCCTGGCCAGCAAGGCATTAATCTCCTCTTGCGGCAGTGTATGCTGATCGCGCGATTTGCCGACATAAATCAACTCAGCATCACGGCGCACCAACTCCATGACTTCTTTACTGACCAACTTGTCATACACGCAAACATCGCATTGCTGCATGAGGCGTAAGGCTCTAAACGTTAGCAAGTCAGGATCGCCAGGACCACCACCCACCAAATAGACCTCGCCGCGCGCGGGCGCATCTTCGCTTTGGCTTAACAACTCCCCCAACAACTCACGCGCCGCCTGCTCCTGGCCAGACAATACCCGCTCAACCAAGGGGCCATTGAGCACATCCTCCCAAAAGCGGCGGCGTGCAGGCATATTGGTAAATTTAGCTTTGACCTGCTCACGAAACTCGCCCGCAATCGTTGCAATGCGGCCATAAGCAGCTGGCAACATGGTTTCAATCTTACTGCGGACATAGCGTGCCAACACCGGGGCATTACCTTCACTGGACACCGCAATTACCACTGGGCTACGGTCTATGATAGAGCCCATAGTAAAGGTGCATAACGCAGGCGCATCCACCACATTGACCGGGATATTCAAACGCTTGGCCGCAATAGACACGGCTTCATTCACAGTTTCATCATCGGTCGCCGCAATCACCAAACAGGCGCTGGTCAATTGCTCAGGCTCAAACTGTGCCTGCACATACTCAATCTGATTATCATCGCGCAGTGCCTGCAACTCCGCGCATAACTCGGGCGAAATCACCACTACCCGCCCCTGCGCCTTGCGCAGCATCAACACCTTGCGCGTCGCCACATCGCCGCCGCCAATCACAAGACACAGGCGTTGCGCAATATTAAAAAAAATCGGTAAAGCTTGCATGAAACAATGCTCAAATGAAAGAAGCCTATTTTACCGCAGTCGCCAAGCGTGCTGGGGTTTCATCTGCAAATACGCTAAAATACTGTTTTTGTGAGAAATTTAGCCTTCAATGAAGCAGGACAGCGGTAAAAAAATATTCATCAAGTCGTTTGGTTGCCAGATGAACGAATACGATGCCTCGCGCATGGTGGACCTCATGCGCGAGCACGACGGCATGAGCCAGACCGACAACATGGAAGAAGCCGATGTCATCCTGCTCAACACCTGCTCGGTGCGCGAAAAAGCCGAAGAAAAAGTGTTTAGCCACCTTGGCCGCATGATCCCACTCAAAGAGAAAAATCCTAACCTGGTGATTGGCGTCGGTGGTTGCGTCGCCAGCCAGGAAGGCGACGCCATTATCAAACGTGCGCCTTATGTGGATGTGGTATTCGGCCCGCAAACCCTGCACCGCTTGCCTGAATTGATCAAAGCCAAACAGACTGAAAACAAGCCGCAAGTCGATATTACCTTCCCCGAAATTGAGAAATTTGACCACTTACCGCCGCCACGCATCGAAGGCGCGACTGCATTTTTGAGCATTATGGAAGGCTGTAGCAAGTATTGCAGCTTTTGCGTGGTACCTTACACCCGCGGTGAAGAGTTCTCGCGCCCGTTTGAAGACATTCTGACCGAAGCCATCCAATTAGCCGAACAAGGCGTCAAAGAAATCACGCTACTGGGGCAAAACGTCAACGCCTACCGCGTGCTGTATCAAGGCATCGAGGCTGACTTAGCCATGCTGATTGAAACCGTGGCCGAGATTCCACAAATCGAGCGCATCCGCTATACCACCAGCCATCCCAACGAGATGAACGAGCGCCTGATTGCCTGCCACGCCACTGTGCCCAAACTGGCAAATCAATTACATTTACCAGTACAAGCGGGCAGCGACCGCATTTTGATGGCGATGAAACGTAACTACACGGCGCTGCAATATAAAGGCCTGATTCGCAAACTCAAAGCCGCCAACCCGCAACTGACGATTACCAGCGACATCATCGTCGGCTTCCCGGGTGAAACAGAAAAAGACTTTCAGGCTACGCTCAAGCTGATGCGCGACGTGGGCTTTGATTACAGCTTTAGCTTTTTATATAGCCCGCGCCCAGGCACACCTGCCAGCTACCTGCCTGACGAAACGCCACAAGCCGACAAAGCCGCTTGGCTCAAGCAACTGCAAACCGAAAACGAAACCAATGGCGACGCTATTAGCCGCGCCATGTTAGGCACGGTGCAGCGCGTGCTGATTGATGGCCCGTCATGGAAAGACCCTAGCCTGCTGGCCGGTAAAACCGACAACGGCCGCGTCGTGGACATTGCCGCCGATGCCCGTTTTATCCACCAAATGGTGCAAGTCAAAATTACCGACGTCTACAACCCAAAACGCCTGGTTGGCGAAATTGTGAATTAAGCATGGAAATTACGTTAAGCCCCGAAGACAACCTGATGCTGGCCAATCTGTGCGGCCCGCTGGATGAAAACATCCGTCAACTCGCCAACGGCCTCGATATCGACATCAACCGTCGCGGCAGCACCTTTTATCTGAGCGGCACGCAAACCAATATGCGTCTGGGTGCACAAATGCTGGAAAACTTTTACGCGCGCGCCAAAAAGCCAATCGAGCTAGAAGACATACAACTCGGCCTGGTCGAAATCGACAAACTCAAACCGGAAGAAGTCGCTAGCAGCACCATGCCGGTGCTCATGACTCGCCGCGGTGATCTACATGGCCGCACACCGCGCCAAGTCAGTTATTTGCAACAGATTCAAGACCATGACATCACGTTTGGTATCGGCCCTGCCGGTACTGGTAAAACTTACCTGGCAGTCGCCAGCGCGGTGGATGCCATGACGCGCGACCGTGTGAAAAGAATCGTGTTAGTCCGCCCAGCGGTCGAAGCCGGTGAGCGCCTAGGCTTTTTGCCGGGCGACTTGAACCAAAAGGTCGACCCCTACCTGCGCCCGTTGTATGACGCGCTGTATGACTTGGCAGGCTACGACACCGTGAACAAAATGTTTGAACGCGGCGCCATTGAAGTCGCGCCGCTCGCCTATATGCGTGGCCGTACGCTCAACCAGAGTTTTATTATTCTAGACGAAGCGCAAAACACCACGCCAGAGCAGATGAAAATGTTTTTAACCCGCATTGGTTTTGGCACCAAAGCCGTGATTACCGGCGACGTGACGCAGATTGACCTGCAGCGTCATCAGAAAAGCGGCTTGGTAGAAGCGCAAAAGATTCTCAAGGATGTGAAGGGCATTGCTTTTACCCAGTTTATGTCGCAGGACGTGGTGAGGCATCCGTTGGTACAGAAGATTATTAATGCGTATGAGAAGTTTGAGCAAACGGCGCAGAAAAGTGACTAAGTAATTCTGAATTGGCGGTGTATTAGCAAACTAGAGCTTATTCAGGCAATCTAGAAAAACGTTATTCTATTGATTTATTCATAACTTTTTTGCGTTGATTTAGCGACTTCTTTCGCCTTGTTGGCGAGTTACTTTTTTTGCTTGCCCCAAAAAAGTAACCAAAAAGAGGGCACCCAGCCATCACGGCCTTCGGCTCCCTTGCGTTGCTCAACAAAATAAGCCGGTCACGAAACTCATCCTAGCGGGCTGCAAACTACGCAGCCCACCGCGGGATTCGGACAGTCGCTCCCTCTTCTCTTATTTTGTTTCCGCTACTCAGCCTGATGGAATGGGATTATTCTCGCTAAACTCACATTGACGAGATTTGGACGGTTTAAAAACAAGATTCTTTTTTCTTCTTTGTTTAATTTAGGAGCGGTGGCAGTCGCATGGTGTTCGGGGTCCCCATCTGACGCGCCGAGTAGCGCAGGCGAAGTGGGAGCTTTCGACCATCGGATGTTTGAGCTCCGCAACAAGCCACGTTTTGTGTGGCTTGTCAGGGCGAGTTTCGATGGACGCCCACTTTGACGAGCAACGCAGGAATCAAGCGGAAGCTGGGGTGCATTTCTTTTGGTTACTTATTCTTTGGGCAAGCAAAGAAAAGTAACTCGCCTAAGGGCGAAAAGAAACATCACAAACAACCACAAACGCATGGGCAAAAATGCCCACCCCACGACTAAGGCTGATGAATAAGCATGAGAAAGAAGGTCGCCGTAGAGGTTAAAGAAACATTACAAAAAAAATAACCTTTTATTGCAATCAACCAAGCCTGAATCTTGGCCTAAGCAATCATCTCGTTGTAAGTAGGAAATTTCTGCATAATCTCTGCAAACAAAGGGCTTTCCAACCATCCCTCTAACCAATCCCGCAATTGCGGATAAGCACTCCCCGCAAACCACTCAGCATCCACCGCTGCAAACTGTCGAATAAACGGAAAAATTGCCACATCGGCCATGCTGGCAGAATCACCCAACAAAAAAGGATGTTGCTGCAAAGCCGTTTCTAACAGTAACAAAAACTGCTCGCCTTGCTGGCGGTAAACCAATTGTGGTTGCTCCGGGTAACGTTCCGGATATTTATAGCGATCGAGCGCTTGTTTAAAATCACCATCATTGATACTAATGAAGTGATTCGCGGCTTCACCATCAGCATGTAACCAACCTTGTGGGTCATGCTGCGCTAATGCCCACTGCATAATCTCCAGGCTTTGCTCCAGCACCTTGCCATCTGGCAGTTGCAAGACGGGCACAGTGCCTTTGGGGGAAATTTGCAATAAATGCGCAGGTTTGTCGCGCAATGACACTTCACGCACTTCAAGCTGAATATTAGCTGCCCACAACGCCATGCGCGCACGCATGGCATACGGACAACGGCGGTAGGAGTAAAGAATAGGCAATGCCATTAGAGCAGTGCTTTGCGGCAATCCTTGATGAGTTGTGGCCCTTTATAAATCAGGCCACTGTACAACTGCACCAGGCTGGCGCCTGCAGCCATTTTTTCTTTGGCATCCTCACCATTTAAAATGCCACCGACACCAATAATCGGCAAACTGCCTTGCAGGGTTGCCGCCAGGGTTTGAATCACGCGTGTAGCGCCTGCCTTGACCGGCGCGCCAGATAAGCCACCCGCCTCTTCTGCATGTTTTAAACCGGCCACCGCCTGACGTGCCAGCGTGGTGTTGGTAGCAATGACGCCATCCATGCTGTGCTGCATGAGCAATTCAGCGATTTCCTGCACTTGTTCGGTCGTCAGGTCCGGCGCGATTTTAAGCACCACGGGAACATATTTGCCATGCACTTGCGACAGGATTTTTTGTTCTGACTTAAGGGTGGCTAGCAATTGGCCCAGCGCGTCTTTTTCCTGCAAGGCGCGCAGGTTTTTGGTGTTGGGCGAAGAAATATTCACCGTGATATAGCTGGCATGGCTATACACTTTGCGCATGCAGGTCAGGTAATCCTCGGCTGCCCTGTCGTTAGGCGTATCAAAATTTTTACCGATATTGATGCCCAAAATGCCCGTAAATTTGGCGGCTTTGACGTTTTGGATCAGTTGATCCACACCCAAGTTGTTAAAACCAAAGCGGTTAATAATCGCCTGCGCTTCAGGCAAACGGAACAAGCGTGGCTTGGGATTGCCGGGTTGTGCGCGTGGCGTGACGGTACCAACTTCAATAAACCCGAAGCCTAGCGCTGCCATACCATCAATCACGGCGGCGTTTTTATCCAGACCAGCGGCTAGGCCGACCGGGTTAGGAAACGTCAGCCCCATCACTTGTGTCGGTTGCTCAGGCATACGGCCTGCGGCTAATGCCAGCAGTCCCAGTTTTTCAGCGCGCTTGAGCGATTGCAAGGTGAGGTCGTGCGCCTGCTCTGCATCCAGTTGAAACAGCAGCGGCTTAAGCAGCGGGTAAATATTCATCCGTTATTTTCCTGAACAATTTTTGAGTGCAGTGTCGACAACCCTTATTTCAGCGGTTGTCGCCTGCATCACTTTTGCGTTACATCAAAAACCATGTTAGCAATAGGGTTCAAAATAATCCTCAGAGACATTGCTTGCCAGATGACTAGCTTACAGGAGGAAACCCTATGAAAATTTTGATTGATTTGTTATCTACTGACTATGGTTTGATGAGTTTTATCGTGATTGCCATTATCTTTGTGGTCATGACGTGGGCGGGCATTTATGTCTACCTCAAAGCGCGCCAGCAATAAGTCGCGCAGGCATAACCACTAACACAAACCCCGCTTGCGCGGGGTTTATTTGATTTACAGCAGCACTTTTTCAATGCCGCCGTTATTGGCTTTCTGGATGTAATTTTCCATCCAGTTTTCACCCAGTACATGCTTGGCCATTTCCACCACAATGTAGTCGGCTTCAATCCCTGTGTCATCACCGTAGCGTGACAAGCCTTGTAGGCAGCTTGGGCAAGAGGTCAAAATTTTGACTGCCTGCTCAGGGGCACCCACGGTCAGGCCCATTTTTTCCATGCCTTTTTCCAGTTCTTCCTGCTTGCGGAATTTCACTTGGGTCGCAATATCAGGACGTGCCGCCGCGAAGGTGCCAGATTCACCGCAGCAACGGTCATTCAAAGCAACATCAGTGCCCATCAGCTTATTGGTGACTTCCAGTGGCTTATAGGTTTTCATCGGCGAGTGGCATGGGTCATGGTACATATAACGTGTCCCGGTCACACCTTGCAGACGCATGTCTTTTTCCATCAGGTATTCGTGGATATCGAGCAGACGGCAGCCCGGGAAAATCTTCTCGAACTCGTATTTCTGCAACTGATCCATACACGTACCGCAAGACACAATCACCGTTTTAATATCTAGGTAATTGAGTGTATTGGCGACACGGTGGAACAGTACACGGTTATCCGCCGTAATCTCCTGGCCTTTGTCATGGTTGCCAGAAGCCGTTTGCGGATAGCCGCAACACAGATAGCCTGGTGGCAGCACGGTAATCGCGCCGACTTCGTACAGCATGGCTTGCGTGGCCAGACCGACGTTAGAGAACAAGCGCTCAGAACCGCAGCCTGGGAAATAGAACACGGCTTCCGAATCCTCGGTCACTTTTTGCGGATTCCGAATCACCGGGATCATGGTGTCGTCTTCCACGCCCAACATCGCCCGTGAGGTTTTGGACTGCATTTTCTTCGGCATCGGGCGATTAATAAAGTGAATCACCTGCGCCTTGATTTCAGCCTTGCCTACGGTGGCTGGTGGCGCTTTTTTATCCTTAAGCAGACCAAATTTCTTAGCCAGGCTATTGGCAATATTAATCGCTTTATAGCCCATGCCTATCATGGTGCCGCGCAGGAATTTAATGGTCGCCGGGTCTTTGGCGTTGAGGTACAACATGCCTGCCGCGGTGCCAGGGTTGAATTTCTTTTTACCCTGTTCGCGCAAGAAGTTGCGCATCTTCACTGACACATCACCAAAGTCGATATTGACCGGGCATGGTTTCTCGCAACGGTGGCAGACCGTACAATGGTCGGCGACATCGTTGAACTCATCAAAATGCTTGAGTGAAATACCGCGACGCGTCTGCTCTTCATATAAGAAGGCTTCGATCAGCAGTGAGGTACCCAGAATCTTGTTACGTGGTGAGTAGAGTAAGTTAGCGCGTGGCACATGGGTAGAACACACCGGCTTACACTTACCGCAGCGCAGGCAGTCAGAAATATCATCCGCAATCTCGCCGATAGCAGACTGCTCCATGATGATAGACTCTTGTTCCAGCAAGCCAAAGCTAGGCGTATAGGCGTTTTCCAGCCCAGAACCAGCCATCAGCTTGCCCTTGTTAAAGCGACCTTCCGGGTCTACTTTGGCCTTGTATTTAGCAAACGTATCAATGGTTGCCTGGTCCAAAAACTCCATTTTGGTAATGCCAATGCCGTGCTCACCAGAAATCACGCCATTGAGGCCACGTGCCAGGTCCATCACCCGTGCCACGGCAGCGTGGGCATCTTGCATCATGCCGTAGTCGTCAGAGTTGACCGGGATATTGGTGTGCACGTTACCGTCACCGGCGTGCATGTGCAGCGCGATAAACACGCGGCTCTTCAACACGGTTTTCTGGATTTCGTCCAGTTTATCCAAAATTTTCTGGAATTCGCGGCCGGCAAAAATGTCTGCCATTGGGCGCTTGAGCTCACGCTTCCAGGAGACGCGCAAATCGTAAGATTGTACGGCACGGAACACGTTGTCATATTGCGTAAACGCCTTGCCCAACTCGCCCAACACAGTCACAGGCTCATCCAACGTATTCAGCAACAACCGCCATTTGGCGCGCACATCGCGCAACAATTGCAGCGCAATATTCTGCTTGGATTTCACGCCTTCAGGGTCAGCATTACCGTCCTCGTCCGGCTGCAAGGGCAAATCGCCAGAGACAAAGGCCTCTAATTCATCGACCAAACGCAGTTTGTTTTGAATCGACAATTCGATATTGATGCGCTCAATGCCGTCAGAATACTCACCGAGGCGCGGCAATGGAATCACTACGTCTTCGTTGATTTTAAAGGCGTTGGTATGGCGCGCAATCGCTGCGGTACGTGAACGGTCTAACCAGAATTTTTTACGTGCCTCAGCGGAGACCGCAATAAAGCCTTCACCGTTACGGGCGTTACACATACGCACCACGGCAGACGCCACTTCACCTACGGCGTTTTCGTCATCAGAAGCGATATCGCATAACAACACCATTTTTGGGCGTTGCTGACGCGCAGCCTTTGTCGCGTAACCCACGGCTTTCACATAGCGCTCGTCCATGTGCTCCAGACCCGCCATAATCACGGCCGGGTCTTGTTTGGCCGTGGCATCCAGATAGTCTTTAATTTCAACAATCGCAGGCACCGCGTGCGACACATTGCCAAAAAACTCCAGCGCAATCGTACGCACATGCTTGGGCATGCGGTGCAGAATAAAGGTGGCAGAGGTAATCAGACCATCACAACCTTCTTTTTGCACGCCAGGCAAACCAGACAAAAACTTGTCTGTCACGTCTTTGCCTAGGCCGACTTTACGGAAGCTAGGGCCAGGAATTTCGAGAATCTCTGGCTCGGACAGCAGGTTTTTAAAGTCGATGTCGTAGCGGCTGATTTTAAAGCGCGCCAGCTCGATGTCGTGAATTTTGCCCAGGTTATGGTCTAGGCGCTCCACTTCCAGCCAGGTCGCATCTGGCGTCACCATGCGCCATGAGGCGAGGTTGTCCAGCGCGGTGCCCCACAGCACGGCTTTTTTACCACCGGCGTTCATGGCGACGTTGCCGCCGATACAGCAGGCATCCGCAGAGGTGGGGTCGCAGGCGAACTCAAGCCCGGCAGCCGTGGCTGCATCCATTGCGCGACGTGTCACCACCCCGGCGCCACACTCAATGGTGGCGACTTGGCGCGAGACCCCTGGCAAGGTACGCATTTGCACGCCAGTGTGCTGGTCCAATTTTTCGGTATTGATCACGGCAGACAAGGGTGTCAACGGCACGGCACCACCGGTATAACCAGTACCACCGCCACGCGGGATAATGGTCAAGCCTAATTCGATACACGCGCGCACCAGATAAGAGATCTCAGCCTCAGTATCCGGATTGATCACCACAAACGGATACTCCACGCGCCAGTCGGTAGCGTCGGTCACGTGTGACACGCGCGCCAGACCATCAAACTGTACGTTATCCTTACGCGTAAACTTGGTCAGTTTGGCCAGGGCTCTTTTACGCAAATCTGCGGTTTGTTTAAAGTCGTCGGCAAACTTCTCAACGGCTTTCGTGGCCGCAGCCACCAATTTTTGCACTTTATCGTTACCGCTGCTGCGCTCGTTAATAGCAGAAATCCGGTGGTACAAGGCCTCAATCAGCGCTTTGCGGCGCTTGGGATTTTCCAGCAAGTCATCCTGCAGATAAGGGTTGCGCGACACCACCCATAAATCCCCTAACACCTCAAACAGCATGCGTGCGCTGCGGCCGGTTTTGCGCTCTGCGCGCAAGACGTTCAGGATGTCCCAGACCTCTTCGCCCAGAAACCGAATCACAATTTCGCGGTCAGAGAACGAGGTATAGTTATACGGGATTTCGCGTAAACGCGTGAGAGGAGTAGAATTGTGCTTTAACAAATCTGCGTTGACAGGTGCGTTCATTGATAATTTATCAAAAACAAAAGCCAATTATACCACGCCGAATTCGGCACAAACACGGTACTGCCGCTAGGGTTTTTGACTAATCAGGTTTTCAGATGTCTACATTCAAATCTAAGCTTAAAAAATGGCTGGTGCCGCTGGTCGCGCTGGCACTGTTTGCGGGGTTGACGCTGGCGGTGATGCAAAAACCACAAGCGCCAGAGGTCACTTTTACCACCTTGAGTGGCGAGAAAATCAGCATGGAATCCCTGCGCGGTAAAACCGTGCTGGTAAATTTTTGGGCCACCGACTGCCCTGGCTGCATCAAAGAAATGCCAGACCTGATCAACACCTATCAGCAATATAAAGACAAAAACCTGGTGGTGATCGCGGTCGCCATGCCGTATGACCCGCCTGCGCAAGTCGCCAATTACACCAAAGAAAAAGCCCTGCCTTTCAGCGTCATGCATGACGGCTACGGTGAAATGGTGAAGGCCTTTGGTGATGTCAATCTCACTCCGACTACCTTTATTTATGACGCCCAGGGCAATCGCCTGCAAAAAACCATCGGCGAACTCAACTTTACTGAGTTGCGCAAATTACTAGACAAAGGCACCAGCTAAATGTTGTGGATCAAGGCGTTTCATCTTATTTTTGTCACCAGCTGGTTTGCTGGCTTGTTTTACCTGCCGCGCATTTACGTCAACCTGGCCATGGAGCAAGACCCACAAGCCCAGGCCCGCTTGCTATTGATGGCACATAAGCTCTATCGTTTTATGCAGCCACTGATGTTACTGGCGCTGGCTTTCGGCATCTGGCTCTGGCTGGGTTATGGTTTCAAGGGCGGCTGGCTGCATGCCAAATTGACGCTAGTGATTGTGCTGATCGGCTATCACCATTACTGCGGCAGACTACTAAAACAGTTCCGCGCCCAACAAAACCATCATAGTCACGTCTGGTTTCGCTGGTTTAACGAGGTGCCTGTGCTACTGTTATTTGCGGTCGTCATTTTAGTGGTGACCAAACCGTTTTAACTGCATGCTCCACGCATTACTGCAATCCGATTGGCTAATACGCATGCTGGACAAATCCGGCAGGCCAGCTTCCCACAGGCTTTTAGCGCTGTTTAATATTCTAGATGACCTGCTTTCCAGCCCGATCGCCCAGCAAAGACCAACACCTGCAGCAGATAGCTACCCGGCAGACCGTTTGCAAAACTATCTGACCAGCCAGGCACACCAGGCGGGCGCCAGGCTACCTGATATGCTGGCGAATCAATTGTATTTTATGGCGCTCAGCGCTTGTCAGGAAAAACTGCTACACCCACAATCAACCGCCTTGCAACAAGCCAAGCAGGCAGCGCAGGCACTCATCGACGTGCAAACCAAACGTGAGATCGACTGGCTGGCCATCCGCAATTATGGCGTAGTCATGCTGACCTTATTTCTTGGCATCACAGGCGGTTATTATTGGCACATGCAGGTTACGCCAGACCCGTCACTGCAGGCAAAAGCGCCAGACGATCCACCGCCCGCACACCCGCTATCACAAGAAGCCAGCCCGTCGGAAACGGCCGCCATTTACAGCCGCCTCGAGACCATGAAGCACGGCGATTGTCGCCTGCTCGAAGCCATCCAACTGCCCGAGCGATTAAAAAGCGTTTATATTGAAAACATCATCAATGGCCATGTCACCACCAATCGCGACGAACAAGTCTTGGTCAATCAGTTGCTAGACCAAGTGAAATGTAATTACACGCCCAAATTGATGGTCAACTCCAAATAAAAAAGCCGTCGCATACGCGACGGCCTTTGGCGAACACCTAACCGATCACTGGAACAAGGTTTTCAGCTGATTTAAACCACCATCGTACACACCTTTGATCGTATCAGAAGCTGCTTTTTCATCTGCTGGCGCTTTGGGCAAAAAGTGGCTTTCCCACACCACCACAGACTTGCCATCACCATTGCTGTGCACGCTAACAGTTGAAGCGTACTCATTGACTGGCAACACGCCACCGGTAATTTTGTAAGAATAGCTTTTAGATTTAGCGTTGTAAGCGGTCAATGTTTCATTCACTTTACCGCCATCTTGTAGCGTTAAAACGCGCTGGGCACCGGCATTGTTGTTTTTACCAGACACAATCTCCGTTTTAGCCACCGCTGGATGCCAGGCACCCAGATCGCCAAAATCAGCCACTTTTTTCCAAACCACATCCACTGGCTGGTTGAGTTCAACTGACTTGACCACAAATAACGGCTCTGCCGCAAACGCGCTGCCTGCTGCAGCCAATAATGTCGCTAATACCAATGATTGTAGTTGACGCATGATGTTCTCCTTGTGTAATTGATTGACCATAAAAGTATACTATACGGTATAGTATATTTAACACGATAACTAAAATTAAATCAAGAGGATTTATTCCTTACCGCAAATCTGACAACTATACAAATCAGTATAGAGTGCTATAATTAAATCATGAATACTTTAAAACAAAAGATTCTTCAGGTATCCACTGACCTGTTTCAGACGCGCGGTATTAATTCGACCGGCGTCGATACCATTGTGGCCGTGGCTGGCACCACCAAAATGACGCTCTATAAGTATTTTGAGACCAAGGAAGAATTGATTCTGGCCGTGCTACAGCAAAGCCACCAGGACTTTCAAAACTGGATGAACGATAAGCTGGGCGGCCTAGGTGGCAGCCCAAATGAAAGAATCCAAAAGCTGTTTGAATTTATTGAAGAATGGGTGACCTCGCCTTCGTTCACGGGTATCGCCTTTATCAAGGCCTCTGCAGAGTTTCCCAACGAAGAGAACCGTATTCACCAATTGTCTTCGCAGCAATCGCGTGAATTTCGCCAGTTTATTACCAAGCTCGCGCAAGACGCTAACATTAAAGATGCCGAAGGGCTGGCGCTGCAACTCTCCATCCTGTTTGAGGGCGCCGTGCAGGCCGAACAAATCAAGCGCGGCTCGGGCGCAATTAAATCAGCCAAAAAAGCCGCCAAAACTTTAATCGACATAGCGATTAAACAATCCTAACAGGATTCCAGCATACACCACTTGCCAGCAGCCTGGCTGGCGGCAATAATAGCCTCACTCTCATTAAAGACTCTCGCTGATTCATGAAAATTCTTATTTGTGGCTCCCTGGCCTACGACACCATCATGGTGTTTCCTGACCAATTTAAAAACCATATTCTGGCAGACAAAATTCACAAGCTCAGCGTGGCCTTTTTAGTGCCTGAAATGCGCCGTGAATTTGGCGGCACTGCAGGCAACATCGGCTACAACCTGCAATTGCTGGAAGGCCAGCCGTTGATTATGGCCACGGTCGGTGATGATTTTTCGCCTTACCAGGCCTGGCTGGAGCAGAACAATATTGATCCGCAGCATATCAAAACCGTGGCGGGCACCTACACCGCGCAAGCATTTATCACCACTGATATGGATGACAATCAGATCACCGCTTTTCACCCGGGTGCCATGCAACATGCACATGCCAACAGCGTGAATGATGCGCGGGATATCAAACTGGCGATTATTGCGCCGGATGGCCGCGATGCCATGTTCCAGCATGCCCAAGAATGCCACGATGCGGGTATTCCCTTTATGTTTGACCCTGGGCAGGGCTTGCCAATGTTTAATGGCGAAGAGCTGCTGCACTTTATTGACATGGCCGACTACCTGGCAGTGAACGATTACGAGTCACAAGTCATCCAAGACAAGACAGGTTTATCATTGGAGCAATTGGCGGCTAAAGTCAAAGCACTGATCGTGACGCTGGGCGGTGAAGGCTCGCATATTTATGCCGATGGTCAACGCCACGATATTCCGTGCGTTAAAGCAGAGGCGTTGGTAGACCCCACCGGCTGTGGCGATGCTTACCGTGCGGGCTTGCTGTACGGCATCGTACGTGGGTGGGACTGGAAGGCCTGTGGCCGCCTGGCTTCAACCATGGGCGCCATCAAGATCGGCAGTCGCGGTGGCCAGAACCATCAGCCAAGTCGTGCGGAGATTGAGAACATTTACAGCCATGCACTGGTACAGGATGCGTTGAAAGATGACCCGTCGCTGCGTCAGACGGCCAGCTAACTGAGGTGCGTTAAATACGAGGAGAAAAAAATGACAACACGTGTATTCAAATGGATTGTAGTTGCAGTGATCGCCGGGGTATTGGGTGCATGCGCCAGTTCAAACTCTGGCAATGTGTATTCACGAGACGAAGCGCGTAAAGCGCAAACGGTTAAAACCGGCGTGGTAGAGAGCGTACGCTCAGTCAAACTGGAGGGCACTAAATCCCCTGTAGGTACGATTGCCGGTGGCGCCATTGGCGGGATTGCCGGTAGCTCGGTCGGTGGCGGCAGAGGCAGCGCAATTGCCGCGGTGATTGGCGCTGTGGCGGGTGGCCTGGCAGGTTCTGCTGCAGAGGAAGTAGCCACACGCAAAAACGCCTATGAAATCACGGTGAAACTGGATGGCGGTGGTTTGGTCGCCATCGTGCAAGAAGCTGACGAGCAATTTAATGCGGGCGACCGTGTACGCATTGTTGAAAACGGCGGCACCTCACGCGTTTCTCACTAAGCACATCAGTAGCATCATTTAAAAGAGCGGCCGTGGGTCGCTCTTTTTGTTTGTGCATAGGATGCAGTCCGCCGTATATCAGGCCCCGCGCCGTCACACAACTGTCACAGCAACGTCACCAATCATTCATGTGGCCCTCCTAATATCACGCTAAACCTCAACCAAGGAGTTGCGTGATGTTAGAACGCCATCTGCAAGAGCACGGCACATACCAAGCTGAAATCCAACCCTCAGCGCAGACTAACCGCAAGCCAGCTGCTGCGCTCAGCGTGGCACTGGCCACCAGCGCAGAAGAAGTCATGGAAGCGCAACGACTGCGCTACCAGGTATTTGCCGAGGAAATGGGCGCACAAATCAAAGGTCAGCAAGGACTAGATGTCGATGGTTTTGATGCGTTTTGTGACCACCTGCTGGTGCGCGACGATGCTACCCAGCAAGTGGTTGGCACTTATCGTATCCTCAACCCGATGCAGGCCATGCTGGCTGGGGGCTATTACTCTGCCGGGGAGTTTGACTTAAGCCGCTTGGCGCCATTAAGCGACCGCACTGTAGAAGTCGGTCGCGCCTGCGTACACGCTGACTACCGTAGTGGTGGCACCATTACCCTGCTATGGGCTGGCCTGGCCAAGTACATGATGGCGCGCCAGTATGAATATATGATCGGTTGCGCCAGCATCTCCATGCATGACGGCGGCCACATGGCCGCTTCACTGTTTAACAGCCTGCGTGAAGACTATTTGTCCCCTGCTGAATACCGCGTGTTTCCACACAACCCATTACCAATAGACGCACTGGACCAGTCACTGACAGTCACTTGCCCGCCACTGGTCAAAGGCTATTTGCGACTGGGCGCCTACATTTGTGGCGAACCTGCCTGGGACCCGGCTTTTAATACGGCAGATATGCTGGTATTGTTACCCCTGTCTCGAATGAACCCCAGATATGCAGCGCATTTCTTGAAATAACTTGTCACAAACCTCAATCATCGTTCGCGGGTGGCGCATCACCCGCATCACACTGCATGTCGTCACAGGCATCACATTAGCCGCTCTGGTGCTACCGGTCTGCAATCGCTGGATGCGGCTGGGGCTTATTCAATGGTGGTGCAAACGCTTGCTGCATTGCTTTAACCTGCGGGTGACGACCAGCGGAGAGCTACCCGATATCCGTACCCATGGCGTATTGTTTGTGGCCAACCATATTTCCTGGTCAGACATTCATGCTATCAACAGCCTGATCCCCGTGCGCTTTGTGGCCAAAATGGAGATCAAAGACTGGCCTATCTTTGGTTATCTGGTGAGAAAGTCGGGCACTATTTTTATTAACCGCACGCGCAACCGCGATGCCGCGCGCGTGGTGAATATTTGCAGCCATGCGCTCAAGTTAAATGACAATCTGTGTGTGTTTCCGGAAGGCACCACCACCGAGGGCCTGAGTGTGTTGCCGTTTAAAAGCAGCCTACTGCAGGCGGCCATTGAAGCCAACAGCCAGATTATCCCGGTGGCGATTCATTACCCGTTGCCAGATGGCCAGCCCAACCTGGAGGCGGCGTATGCAGGTGACACCTCCATCATTGCTTCAATGAGCACCTACCTGAAGATGCTGCAGCCCACGGTGCACTTGCACTTTGGCACGCCGATGACCACCAGCGGCCAAACACGGCAACAACTGGCACAACAGGCGCATGCCCAGATTCATGCAGCATTATTTGCTTAGTTAACGGCATGGCACTGACTGCACGGCGCCAGCTGCACCTAGATTCACCGCCGTTCACGCTCGCCGCCAGCTAGCGCAGCCATTGCACCAACATCCCTAGCAGAGCATACGCCGCGATCACGGCAATCACATTGATTTTAAAGCGTGCCAACGCCAACCACGCCATGACCGCCAAGCCTATCGCCAGCCAGTCCACGCCTGCAAACCATGGGCTTTGCAAAAACACATGGTAGGCAAAAAACAAGGCCAGGTTGAGGATGACACCGACCACGGCGGCAGTAATCGCACTCAGCGGCGCGGTCAGGCGCACATTGTCACGCGTATTTTCAATCCATGGCGCGCCGCCAAAAATAAACACAAAGCTGGGTAAAAAAGTAAAAAAAGTGACCACTGTCGCCGCTAAAAACCCCGCAAACAATGGCCCATGTGCAGCCAATGCCTGATTCAGCCAGCCTCCAACAAACCCGACAAAGGTCACCACCATAATCAGCGGGCCGGGGGTGGTTTCACCCAGCGCCAGGCCGTCCATCATCTGCGTCGCGCTTAGCCAGTGGTAATGATCCACCGCGCCCTGATACACATAAGGCAACACCGCATAAGCGCCACCAAAAGTCAGCAAAGCCGCTTTACTGAAAAACCAGCCCATGTGCGTCAGGGCGCCTTGCCAGCCAAACTGCCAATACAACCCCACCATGACCAGCAACCAGAGCGCCACCCCGGTCAAGGTCACCCGAACCATGCCCTGCCAGCTAAACTTGGCATGTGCAGGTGTTGGCGTGTCATCGTCAATCATGGCGCGTCCAAAATGCTGGTTGGCCGCACCATGTCCGCCGACAGTAAAATAGGTTGGCATCAGGCGTGCGCCGAGAAACCCCAGGCCGGCGGCTGTGAGTACAATCAAGGGAAAAGGGAGTTTGAATAAAAAGATCGCCACGAATGCTAGGGCAGAAATCGCCCACATAACGCGGTTTTTAAGTGCGCGCGTGCCGATGCGATAGGCGGCAAACAGCACGATGGCCACCACCGCCGGTTTAATGCCGTATAACGCACCTGCCACGGTAGGCATATGCCCATAAGCCATATAGCCCCAGGCCAATAGCACCAGCATAAAAAATGAAGGCAACACAAACAGCACACCGGCAATGATGCCACCCCAAGTGCGATGCATCAGCCAGCCGATGTAAGTGGCTAACTGCTGCGCCTCTGGTCCGGGTAACACCATGCAATAGTTGAGTGCATGTAAAAAACGTTTTTCTGAGATCCAGCGTTTTTGCTCAACCAGGTCGTGATGCATGATGGCAATCTGCCCGGCCGGGCCGCCAAAGCTAATCAATCCGAGTTTAAGCCAATACCAAAAGGCTTGCTTGAGCGACACCGGCGCTGGCGGGGTTTCCAAGGGCGGTGTCGGATCAGCATCATGAAGTGCCCGCATAAGCATCCATTCCTGTTTTTAAAATCAGCAACAAAACCACTAACATAAATACCCGGCGAACCAGTCCAGCCCCATGTTTGAGTGCTAGCGCCGTCCCCAACAGGCTGCCGACCACATTGGCAGCAGCCATCAACAATCCCACCTGCCACCAGACATGGCCAGTGGCCGCCAACATCAGTAGCGCCGCCACGTTGGTGGACGCATTGAGTACTTTTGCCGAGGCAGAGGCATGCAGAAAGTCTTGCCCGAGCCAGCGCACCAGCAAAAAAATAAAAAAACTACCGGTGCCTGGACCAAAAAAACCATCATACCAACCAATGCCTGCGCCAATTGCCAGCGCCAGCCACAAGCGCGACTTTGTACTGTGCGGCATTGGCGTCTGCTGCAAACCCAATTGCGGCGTTTTCAAGGTATACACCAGCACCAGCAGCAATACCCAGGGGAGCCCTCTGCGCAAGTATTGTGGATCCATCCAAGTCAGCGTCCAGGCGCCCAGGCCAGACCCGGCAAAGGCCACCAGCGCAGCCGGGGCCAGCCAGCCCCAATCCAGCCGCACGCGATGGCTGTAGCGCCAGGCCGCCACCGTGGTGCCGAACACACTAGAACATTTATTGGTGCCCAGCAGCAAAGCAGGCGGCAGTGACGAATAGGTTGAGAGCAGTGCGGGCACCGTTACCAGGCCACCGCCACCAACCATCGCATCCATCACGCCAGCCAACAATGCCGCAGCAACAACGATCCATAACTCCATGACAACACGCGCCGACTATTCGCCAACCGCCCCTGCTGGCCGGTCACGTGGATCTAGTGGCACTTGCGTCACGTCACCGCTGTCCAGCGCATAGGCTGACAATTGCCGCCCCCATAAACATCCAGTATCCAAGGCGATCACGCCGTCACCCTGATACAAACCGAGTGCGGACCAATGCCCGAACAAAATAGTTTGCGTGGCTTGTGCAGATTGCCGTGTCGCGACCTTGAACCAAGGCTGATAACCCGCTGGAATATCCTGCACCTCACCTTTAAAGGCAAATTCCATCGCCCCGGTGTCATCTAGCAAGCGCATGCGCGTGAGGGCATTGGTGATCGCGCGCAGACGGTCTATACCGGTGAGGCGATCATCCCAGGCGGCAGGCTGATTGCCATACATCTGCTGCAAAAAACTTAAATATTCGGCTGATTGCAACACCGCCTCGACCTCGGCTGCCAGTGCCCTGGCCTGCGGCAAGGTCCATTGTGGATACAGCCCGGCATGCAGCATGGCAAAATCGTCTTCCAGCACCATCAGTGGTTGCTGGCGTAACCAGGTGAGCAACGGGCTGCCATCTTCCGCCGCAAACAATGCGGTCAGCGTGTCAAAGCGATGCGGCGGCCGGATGTCATGCGCCACCGCAATCGCATGCAGATCATGATTACCTAGCACCACTCGCACATGGTCGCGATGCGTATACACCCAACGCAACACCTCGAGCGAACCCGTGCCGCGGTTAATCAAATCCCCGACCAGCCACAGACTGTCACGTCCAGGCTGAAAATCCAGCTGGTCTAGTAAATGTAGCAGGGAGTGGTAGCAGCCCTGAATATCTCCAATTGCATATCTCGCCATGGCGTCAACTTTGCAAACAATTCATTCACCAATAAAAAAGCCGCTTGAATCAAGCGGCTTCGGTCAGTTATACCTTCTTATTTTTTCAAGCTGGCAGCATCAAATTTTGCGCCCGCCTGATTTGCCATATAAGCCACGGCATCGGCTACTTCGTGATCGCTCAACTCAGCGTTACCACCACGGGCTGGCATACTGCGGATACCTTCGATCGCATGTTTGACCAGTGTTTCATAGCCTTGTGCAAGACGTGGGCCCCAGTCACCAGCGTTACCAATTTTTGGCGCACCCAACGCACCCACGCCGTGACAGGCGATACAAACCCCTTTCACGATCTCTTCACCACTTTTTTCAACATGCGCGCCTGAAGCCTCAGCGACTTCAATGGTCGCCACTGGTTTGATATTGGCCACCACTTTTTGTTCGACGGCGTCTGTTTCTTCTTTGGAAGGCGCTGCTTTTTCGCTACCAAACACGCCAAACAGGTAAGCCAGCAGCGAGACCAGCAAAGTGAAACCGATAATGGCACCTGGAATCGCAATAATTAACTCTTTAATGCTTGAACCTTGTTTGTAATCCGACATATCCGTATCCCGTTGCGTTAGAAAAAATATCCACGCGATTATAACGCAGAACGACACGACAGGAAACGCGCGTGCGGGCTTTTGCATGCGGCACATAGCAAACAGCCGGGCATGTGTCCGTGCCCGGCTGTTTATTCACACAATGACCGATTACTTCTGACGGCGACGCATCGCTGCCATGGCCACCAGACCCAAGCCCAGCATCGCCGCAGAGCCTGGCTCAGGCACTGCACTGACACGGAACAATGATGTGGTGTTAGAACCTTCGTTGGCAAACGCCAGGAAGATAGCGCCGTCTTTTTCAAACGCGACCAGGCCTTCTGGCGCCAAATCACCGTCAGACACGATCATATCGATAAAGCTGACCTTGGTCGGGTCTGTGATATCAAACAGGGCAATCGCACCTTTCAGGGTTCTTTCCAGGCCAACCGCTGCAATCGTGCGACCACCGAGCGTGAACAGGTCTACGCCTTCTGGCTCTACGCCTTTATCACGGCTACGGCCATCATCGTAAATGCCACGTGCAAACGCTTCTTTATCGAGGATGTCGCCACTGTCATACACCAGGTTGCCATCGGCATCACGGATGCTGAAAGAACGAGCACCGGCAGCATATAGATCGCCTGGGGAGGAATCCGTATTTGAGACACGGATATTGGCCAGATCGCCAGTTGCTCCCAATGAGCTGGCCGCAGAACGGTCACCGTCATCTTCACGGAAATCGCCTTCGTTGGCGGTCACCAGATAGGTTTTGCCAGCGACGTCATAAGCGGCGATACCGTCTGGCATATACAACCCTTTGACGTTGGCGCTGATAAAGTTAACGCTACCATTGTTTAACGGATCAATACTGTTACCCGGCAAACTGAAATCTTTCACGCCCAGGCCCACCACTTTGGTGAAAGCCTGCGTATTCAGGTCAAGAATACCAATCGCGTTGGCTTCTTGCAGCGTCACATAAGCTTTGCTGCCATCGGCACTCACGGCGATATATTCAGGCTCGAAATCCATACCAGTGCTGGTGCGGATATGACTACCGGAAGTTGGCACACCTGCCAACGTGGCAGTCGCGGCGACAGTGCGATTAGTCACATTGATAATCGTCACACTACCAACCGGGTCATTGGTTGCCGGGTTGTACACGCGCGGCACGCTGCTGCCTTTGCGCGTGCCGTACACATCCGGCGTGCCTTCGTTAGCCACCAGAATCTTGCTGCCGTCCGGAGTAAAGGTCAGCATGTCTGGCAATGCACCCACGGTAAAGGTGTTGGTGCCTGCAGCCAGGCTTCTGCTAGACGTATCATACAACTGCACGATACCGGCGTTGGTGCGCGCGGTGTTTTCAATTGCAAACGCTGCCATGCCATTGCTGATGCTCACGCTGTTGATGTTGCCATAAGCGCTGGTATCAATACGTTGCAGTAAGCTGCCAGTCGTGGCATTCAATACATCCACGCCTTTGACACCCGCCACCCACAAGGTGTTGGTCGCTGCATCAAAAGCCGGGATTTCAGACAAATAGCCACCACCGGTATGCGAAAATGTCCATTCTTTGCTAATTTGGTACGTGGTTGCCGCTTGTGCCATGCTCATGCTACCGAGCACCAGGCCGATCATTAAAGTCATTTTTTTCATGTGTTTAGCCTCTCCTCAAAACAACAAAGAGCATAGCCAGCAAACATGACAAATCCTTGACGTCCACGTGTCAAAAAAATGGCAGCGGACTAGGTTAAATGCTATTTAAAGACGGGCATAAGCATAGTTTTGTGGATAAACTACTTTCTCGCGCGCATCGGTCCAGATAATGTCGCAACTCTCATCATCCATATGCATCATGCGGCCATTGCGGTCCACACAATATTCACCACACACAATACGATCTTCAATCGCATAGCCCTGGGCAATGCGCGTATAGTCAAACAAAATCGAACGTATCACCATGCTATCACGCTGAATATGGCAACCAGCGTTGATCCAGGTTGGGCCGATAATGCGCGTATTTTTATCAATGCGCGAACCGGAGCCGATATACACCGGCCCCTCAATCTGCGTGTGCTCCCAGTCAATATGCACATTCAGCCCCACCCACACACCAGGTTTCACTTGCTTGCCGGGGATAGGCATAGACGGGAAAAATCCCTGCATCATCTGCTGCATCACCAGCCAGTAATCACTCACCACGCCAATATCAATCCAGTTAAACGGATGCTGAATCGCATAAAACGGCAAGCCGCGCTGCACTAACAATGGGAACAAATCCGAGCCAATATCAAACTCACTACCAGAAGGGATCAGATCCAGCACCTCGGGTTCAAAAATATAAATGCCCGTGCTGGCCCAGTTAGAGCGCGCCTCTAACTGGCTGGGCTTCTCCTGAAACGAAATAATGCGCCCCTCATGATTGGTCACCACCACGCCATAGCCAGAGACCTTGTCCATCGGCACCTGCATGGTCACCAGACTCGCCAACGCGCCCTTTTCCTTGTGCTCTTTCACCGCGCGCGTAATATCGAGGTCAATAATCGCATCGCCGCACAGCACAATGGTCGTGTCGTCAAAAAAGCCACTAAAGTCCTGAATCTTGCGCATGCCGCCAGCCGAGCCCACCGCGTGCGGCACAATTTTACCCTCGACAATATCGCCCTCAAACGAGTAGCCGATATTCACCCCAAACCGATGGCCATCCTCAAAGTAATCCTGAATTTTCTGATGTAGATAGCTCACATTGACCATAATATCCGCCACGCCATGCATGGCCAGATGCTCAATCAGATACGCCATCACCGGCTTACCCAGCACCGGAATCATTGGCTTAGGTAATTCATAAGTCAGCGGACGAACACGGGTACCCTTACCCGCGGCCAGAATCATGGCTTTCATAGTGCAATACCCTTAAATAACTTAACGTTTATCGGCTAAGCATAGCCACGCACTATGACAACATTATTTCAGCAGCGTAGCTGCCAGGTGGACAAGAAGAGAAAATAGCCTGCACGCGCGCCAAGCCAGCGCGACTTATTTGCTATAATGGCAGGATTGCGCCCGTAGCTCAGCTGGATAGAGTATTGGTTTCCGAAGCCAAGGGTCGTGAGTTCGAATCTCGCCGGGCGCACCATACAAATCAATGACTTAGATCATTTGTGCTAAATTAAGCCACGAGTCGTGTGCTAAATATGTGCTAAAATTTCCAAAAAAGCTCCTTTAAAAGGGGCTTTTTTTCTTTCTAAACGGTTAGTTTAGGTATATAAATGCGCAAAAGTCTGCTGCAAATGGCCTATTACACCACGAGTCGTCCAATATTGATTTCACGTAAATCAAAAAGTGGAAGCCCTACCTCTCTAGACAAAAACTCTTTTGTGCTAAACACGGCATATAGCCATTAATATTGCCCAGTCTGATTTGAATGTTTAAACTCTGTTAATAAAAATCGGGGGGATAGAACAATGTCACAAATAAAGGATATTCAGATTCAACTTGAAGGGGTGAGTACCATACTTAGAACGAAGCGTTTTAAAGTACCCGCCTATCAACGTTCCTATGCTTGGGAAAAAGAGCACGTAGAGGCACTTTTGAACGATGTATATGACTCAATCAAAAACAAAGACAATGAATATTTTCTAGGCTCCGCCGTTGTAACTGGGCACTCAGATAAAAGATATGAGGTTGTTGATGGTCAGCAAAGACTCACCACAATTAGTTTATTAATTGCGACAATTAAAGACATATTTAAAAATGAGTCCGAATATGAGACAGCGTTAGATTTAGAGAGAGAATTTCTCGCAAGCTCGGATAGAAGGTCAAAAGAAAAAGAGTCGCGACTCATTCTTAATGAAATCGACAATGAGCTCTATCAAGAGCTTATCGAAAATACAAAATTTCAAGATATATCAGGCAAATATACTAGGCAATCTCATAAGAGACTTTTTGAAGCCGCATCTACAATAAATGAGTATATAGAGTCTATTTGTCAGAGAGCCAAAGATTCGGATGAGTTACTCCATGACTGGTTAGATTACTTACAAACTAACCTAAAAATAATTTTGGTAATAACTCCAGACGATAGCAACGCTTTTGTAATTTTTGAAACTCTAAATGATAGAGGACTAGATTTAGCCATATCAGATTTATTAAAAAATTATCTATTTTTAAAATCAGCTGAAAGAATTGAAGAAACTAAGAATCGCTGGCTTTCAACCGTTGCGATATTAGAGTCTGCATCGGATGATGCAATCATTGTTCCTTACCTTAGGCATTTCGCAATGTCTAAATATGGTTTGATTCGAGAAAAAGACTTGTACAGTCTAATCAAAACAAAAATCACCAGTAAAAGACTTGCCCTATCCTTTTCAACTGACCTGTCTGAGTGCGCAAAAATTTACTCAGCGCTGCTTAACACCGACCACGAATTCTGGGAAAGCTATGCTCCAAGTGTGAGAAATTCTATCTCTGCTTTAAATACATTAGGCATGATACAGATTAGACCTTTGCTACTAGCAATCATTAATAACTTTGATAAGAGTAATATTGCGAGTGCTTTTAGTAAGTTAGTAGCAGTTGCCATTCGATTTCAAATCGTTGGCGGTGTGGGTGGTGGCCTACTTGAGAAATATTACGCTGATACGGCTAAGTCCGTGAGTGACAGCAAAATATCAACAGTTAAAGATTTAATAGAGACTTTCACCGCTGTGCCAACTGATTCAGCCTTTCAAACAGCATTTAGTGTTTCAACTATTTCTAAAGCTAAATTAGCTAGATTTTATTTACGCAGTTTAGAAGACAGCTTTGGAACTGAGAAAACCTCATCGCTTGATACAACTAAAGTAAATTTAGAGCATGTGCTGCCACAAACTTTAACTGAATATTGGAGCAAGAAATTTACTGCTGAAGAACATAAGGCGCATATCAATCGTCTTGGAAATTTAACTTTGATGTCTTCAAAAATTAATAGCTCATTTGAAAATCAAAACTTTGAAGACAAAAAAACAGAGTATGAAAAATCAGAATTTGAAATTACGAAAGAGATATCAAGGTACGACTCCTGGGATAAAGAGGATATTGATAAGAGACAGAACTTTTTAGCAGAGCTCGCCGTTAAAATCTGGACGCTGAAGTGATGAAAATCCGTGTGCTAACCGTGTGCTAACCGTGTGCTAATTTTAGGCTTGGTGTGCTAATGTGTGCTAAAAAATCGTCCGTTTTAGTCCATCAACATCCGGTATTATCCAGTAGTGGGTGCGCGGCAAGCCCCGTGTTTGCTACATTTATCTATATAAAATAAGGACTAACTTATTTCGCCCTCAAGGTTTCCGAAGCCAAGGGTCGTGAGTTCGAATCTCGCCGGGCGCACCAGTCAGAAAAGCAAAGCCAAGATAGTGATTACTAACTTGGCTTTTTTTGTGACCACTTTTAATCGTATGATTGGTTTAGTCGAACAATTCACCATGAGTGTTTGTGAATCGACACTCACTTTGCAAGCCCTGCTCAGCAGACTAATTGCGCCACTGTTCAAAGTGAGTCATATTTCAAAGTGGGGGGAGCTGACATACCCCCACCCTGCTGTTGCCATTATCAATCACTTAAACCAGCTCAACCTCCACTAGATTATCGCTAAAGGTATTGGAGTGGCCCATGTCGCCATATTCTGCGGAGCTGATACAGTTAACAGTACCCTTGTTGAGTTGCCGCCAGTAGCCCAAGGTGGCGACCACGATGCCGGGGTTGACGTCTGTGGTCACACGGGCCACGGCTTCAAAAGCCCCTCTTTCGTTGTATGTCTTGACCATCATGCCCTCTTGCACGTTGCGCGCTAAGGCATCTGCCGGGTTGATCATCAGGTATTGCTCGCCTTGCACACGGAGTTTGGATTCCATATTCGCGTATGACGAATTGATGAAGCCATGACTTTTCGGGGAGATGATGTTTAAAGGAAATCTGGCCGCCAGCGCTGCGTTAGCATCTGCAGTTTCACGACTAGGTAGATAAGCTGGCAGTGGGTCCAAATCCTCACCGGGTTGGAAACCTTCATACATCTGTCTAAAGGGGCCAGCGACGAAGTTTTTGGCCCCTGCTACCATGAACATGCATTTCCCCGTGGGGGTGGGGAAATTGCCGTCGCGATGCGGTGCGCGGTCGTCTTTGGTGCCAACATTCAGCCTGGCAAAGCCATGCTCACGCATATAGTTGAGGTCTATGCCCTGACAGGCAGGCGAGTTCCAGTCGACATAGTTTTCTAGGCACTCGCTGTCGCTCCATTTGAAATTGTCTTCCTCAAAGCCCAGGCGCTTGGCTAAGCGGCGGAATATCTCATTATTGGCTAAGGCCTCGCCGGGCGGCTCTATGCATTTGGTGTTGTAGGTGAGGTATAAATGTCCCCAGGATAAAATCATGTCTTCTTGCTCTGCGCCCATGGCTGCGGGCAAGATAATATCTGCATAAGACGCGGTATCGGAGATGAAGTGGTCTGCCACAATGGTAAACAGGTCTTCGCGCTTGAGCCCCTCGATCACTTTGTCGGTTTCGGGCGATTGAGTCACCGGATTGGTGTTCCACACCATGATCGATTGAATCGGTACTTCTAATGGCGTTTCACCTAGCAACGCTCTGCCCAATTGCAGAATGTTAACGACTGGGGTGCCTTCAGGAATCAGGTCTGGCCGGCAAATCACATCAAACTTGTAAGGATGCTCCCAGACCGGGAATTGCAGCGCACCACCACCCACATGGCGCCAGGCACCGATGAGGGCAGGCAAGGAAGTCACGGCACGGATGGCCTGGCTACCGCCATAGCTGCGTTCCAGCGCCACACCGATACGGATGGCCGCTGGCGGTGTGGTGGCATATTCACGGGCAAACAAGCGAATCTGCTCAGCGGGGATGCCGGTGATGTCTGCCGCCCATTCCGGCGTACAGGCCTTGGCTCTTTCAGCCAGCTCTTTAAATCCTATTGTATGTTGCTCGACATAATCATGATCAACCAAGTCTTCTTCGATGATGACGTGCATCATGGCCATCGCCAGTGCGCCATCGGTACCAGGCTTAGGGGCAAGATGCCAATCGGCTTCTTTTGCTGTTTTAGAAGCGAACGAATCGACCACCACCACTTTTGCGCCGCGTTTTTGCGCTTCTTTAATAATATGCCAGTGATGCAGATTGGTGGAGACCGAGTTACACGCCCAGATGACGATGAAATTGGCATGAATAAAACTTTCGGGATCCACGCCAGCAGTCGGCCCGACGGTGAGTAGCCAGGCGGTACAGGAGCCTTCACCACAAAACGTCCGCTCACAGACCGTGGCGCCCATTCTGTTAAAAAATGCATCACCGCCATTGAGACCGTGCACCAGCCCCTGATTACCCAAATAACTGACTGGCAGTATGGCGCGCGGACCGACATCGTTGATCAGCGCTTGCCAGCGATCGACAATGGTATCCAGAGCTTCATCCCAGCTGATGCGCTCAAACTGATTACTGCCTTTCGGCCCGACCCGCTTCATGGGATACAGTAAACGATTGGGGTGATAATGCCGCTTTTCGTAATCTTTTAATTTAACGCACAAGCCGCCACGCGTCATTGGATGATCAGGGTTGCCAGACACCGACAACAACTCACCATCTTTAACATGGAACTGCATCGAACAAGTATCGGGACAATCATGAGGACAACCTCCATGAAAGGTTTCAATGCCATCTGCCACTTTATTCATCTCTCGCTCCAATCGCGCCGCACTATGCAGTCATGTTTTAAAAAAAGAATCCATGCAAGACAAGTCTGTCTACCCCCAATACTATACTGCTTATCGGTTAAAGACAATGGTGCTGGGTATGCCTACTTTTTTATTCATCGAGTGGCACAGCTCGAATGCTCAAATAGTTTATTTATAAACGCCGCAAACTCGCTATCATGGTCGTTGTCCGAGTACGATTAACGCCAAGTGAATCGATGTTGCCTGTGCCCGGTTGATGAACCCCCGTTTATTTTTAGTCTCTCACTCAAGCGATGCAAACTGCCAATCTGCGTGAATTAACGCAACACTTTAGTCAGCATGGAAGGCTGGACGCCATTTATATTCGTCCGGATCGCGGTCAGCCGTGCTTGCGTCAAACGCAAGTCCAGGCGTTTGCCAACCTTGGATTACAAGGCGATCGCGCCAGTATGCGGCCGTCGGCGCAAGCGCATGGCAGCAAACGGCAAGTGACTTTACTGCAAGCAGAACATTTAGCGGTGATTGCTGCGCTCACAGGGCGCACACAGGTCGATGCGGCGCACCTCAGGCGTAACCTGATTGTCTCGGGTCTCAATTTGCTGGCGGCTAAATCCCTGTTTAAAGATCAGCCCCTACATGTATTGATAGGGGAAGTCGTGCTAGAAGTGACCGGTCCGTGTGAGCCCTGCTCACGCATGGAGCACGTATTGGGCACCGGTGGCTACAACGCTATGCGTGGTCATGGCGGGGTGACGGCGCGCATTATACGCAGTGGTCTGTTGCGCACCGGCGACGTGGTCAGGGTTGTGGCTGGCACAGGCGATCAAGTGCAGCCTATGCAATCCAGCCTGCCGCTTTAGCCACAATAATCCGACCAACATCCAGTTCAGGTAGTTAGCAAATAATTGCCAAAGTCATGGAAGAGTCAGCCTGGACTTTATGGTTGTGAAAGTATTATCTCACCGTCACTCGCAGCAAATAAATCAGACTGATAACCCATTAATCTATGAGAGATGACGTCTTTCCTGCCCCCTGTTGCAAACAAACGCATCCAAATTTAATAGGTGTGTGCCGCATGCACAGAAAATCTATCGGCTACATGCATGTGCGCCATGTGGATTGATGTTGGTTTTAGGAATGCATCAATCGCGTTTGCCAAACGTTCAGGCTCATCGTATGGCAAGCCATGTCCGGCATCAGGAATGAGCTGGTATTGCAAATCTGGGTTGAGCGCATGCAGTTCACGGGCGGTTTCAGCAGAAATCATGCCCTCGCTGCCAAGCACTAACAATGTAGGGACGTAAATATTGCGGACCAACTCATCAAACTCCGGGTGCGGCGGGATCAGCACATCGAACGCACGCGGATTGGTGCGAAATCTGGCTTGCACAATATGCTCCAGCATCTCGGATGAGCGATACCGATATTTGGCTTTGGCTTCTTTAAACAACTCTGATTTGCTAGCGCGCAATATCTGGCGGTGCTGTTTCACGGCCTCACGCTCATCGAGTTGACCCTGCCACTCCGCGCTGATGAATGTCGGGTCAGCCAGCACGATGCCTTCAATGGCAAAGCCCAAGCGGCTGGCCACCATGGCGGCGGTCATGCCGCCCATCGAGTGTCCAAGCAGATAAGGGGATTGAATATCTAATGTTCTAATTAACTCGATTACATCGTTGGCATGGTCTTGATAGGTGTATCCATGCAGTGGTGCACTCGACTGACCATGACCGCGTGCATCCGGCATGATGATGTCGTAGTGATCTTCAAGTTCACGCGCCAGTTGCGACCAGCAGGCGCCGCTGCCAGTGAGGCCATGCAGCGCAATCAAGGTGGGCTTGTTGCCACCAGTGCGTAAGTAATGAATGTTGATGCCGTTTGCGCGGCACACCGTATCCGTCCAGTTAGCAGAAATAATGTTTTTACGTGTCATGATTAAAACTTTCTGAAAGAGCCAGTGACGACGCCCCAGATGGCAAACTGCATCTGGCCTTGAATGAGGATGGGCGCGTATTTACCTGAAGAGTTGGCCGGTAATAGTTTGGGCTTACCGTCTTTTTGTTTGGCCAGAATTTTGACCGTAAACTCGCCATCGATCATGGCGAGCACGATATCGCCCACCGTGGCAACTTTGTCTTTTTCGACAATGGCTTTATCCCCGGGCATCAAGCCCACTTCGATCATGGACTCGCCCTGGATGGTGACAAAAAAGGTTTTGTCGGCTTTGTTGATGAGGTATTCGTTAGGATCCATCGCCGAGCCGATATGGTCATCTGCGGGTGATGGCAAGCCTGCGGGGACTTTAGACTCAAACAGCGGCAAACTCAGGTTGCTGAGATCAGCAGATAATTGCGTAAACTCTTCAACGCTATCCAGGCTATCCTTTAACTCACTCAGCCGTTGCTTTTTGGCATAGGCCTCGAGAAAGTTGGCAATGACTGGCTTTTGACTGTCTGGCACGCGCATGACACTGGTATTTTCTTTATACGTGCCAGTGCCAGACTTGCGCCCGGAGCCGGGTTTTCTGGTGGTTTTGATGGGGTCATCGTTTTGCATGGTTTTTATTGTAACATTAAAAATAATTTTATTGTTACAATAAAAACAGCAAGCACAAACTAGGGTGTTTTTATGGCAGGGGTCTGTTCATCCAATACGCATTTTTTGGTGTGATGCACCATGGTGCCATCCATCAACTGCGTGGTTTCTTTGCCGATACGACAGTTTTTCTCAGCGTCCCACGTCCACACATTGGCGTAGATTTCTGTATAACTGTTTCGGTCCCAGCCATACATGGCTTCGTGCCCATGTTCAGTGGCGCTGCCAGACTCTTTGAGCTTTAAATAGCCATTCAGCTTTTTATCCATGACTTGTAGCATGCTGGCACCATTGGTATGCCAAATGGGTTTGATCACTTTAGCTTTTGCTTTAAACAGCCACAGTGGACACTCCTCTCCCCCACACAGACACATACGTGCGGGCTTCACCAGATAGGCCTTTGTGGAGGCATTCAAACTCACCAATTGTGCTTCAAATAGATCCAGCGCTTTGATCTCATGACAGGCAGCGAGCTGATTGCCGCCCAGTTCATTCGACAAGTAGGCAATGATAGGCCCTGGTACAGGCACAGGCGTCCTGAATGCTTCTTTGGCATTGAACTCTTCAGCCATCGCCATGGTGGCAAATAGACATGAGAAAAGTATCAAAATGGAACGCAGGAAGGTCATCGCTTTAATCATCATTGGTGTGTGCTCTCTCGTGTTTTACCCGCCGCGATAATAACAGCATACGCATTAAAGGTTTAGTGAAAAGGTGACGTTAATGCTATGATGCGCCCCCGTTTAAGGGATGAGCATACATAAAAACAGAAGGGATAATATAGATGCTAAAAAAAATGATTCCACTTGCAGGCTTGCTCGCAGCATTTAGCGCGCAGGCAACAGATATCACGGTGGCAGTTCCTGAACCCGAAAGCGTGAGCTTGGTGTTAGTGGGTTTGGGCTTGATCGGCTGGATTGTGATTCGCAGAAAGTAACCCCGGCAAACGCCCAAGCACCCCTGAAAGCCCCACAATGTGGGGCTTTTGCATTGTTAGCCTAGAAAAGATTGCTGACGCAGTGTTAAAAACTGAATACGGTATAGCCTTGATGAGATAACTGAGCAATGCTCGGCAGGCCAGAGGTGCCTGGCACACTGTTATCTGTGACGAGATTAAAACCATTCGCTTCTGCCTCATCACGCACGCCAAATACATCCGCACATCCACATGAAACGCCGATCACGACATCTGATACGGCAGAGTAAAGTGGATATAGCGGATGACCGACTTTAGTGAGATGGCCGACCCAGCGCGTACCAGTGCCTTGAAAGTAAATCGCGACGTCTATGTGCTTCTGCTTGAAATCATAAGCGGCTGCCAAGCCATTGAATGCACGGCCGAGCGCCTCTTCGCCGCCATGTGTTGGGTCTGAAAAAATGATGATGGCTGCTTTCATATTGATCTCCTTTGATCAGGGTATGTCGTTGATTGACAGCCGAATCTTAGGCGCTGAAAGCAGCAGGAAAAACTACTTAAGGAGAAATGGATTGTTTCGCTACGCGCAATATCGTTAGGGATTTAATTGAGGGTTGGTGCGTAAATTGTCGACCATATCGTCGATGAAGCTGCGGACTTTGGAAGAGCCTAATTTGTCTTCCCTATGCACCACATGCACTGGCCATGGCTCTTCTTCAAACGCTTCGAGTACCAAGCGCAATGCCTCACTCTCCACCTCGTTGTACACTTGATACGAAAGCAAGCGCGCAATGCCTAAACCTCCGACTGCTGCAGCTAAGGCAGCATCATTACTGGTGACGGTTAGGCGCGGATCTATACGCAGCATTAAAGGTTCATGATTAGATTGAAAGCGCCATTCAATATGCGGTGAAACGGCGCTGGAAGCAATAATAGAGTGTTGAGAAAGGTCCGCAGGCCATTGCGGCGTACCACATTTTTCGAGATAGGCTGGCGAGGCGCATAGCACGCGCCTGACTTGCCCGACTTTGATGGCACGCAGCCCGGAATCAGGCAAGTGGCCAATGCGGATCGCCACATCCATGCCTTCATCGACCAAATTAGTCACGCGATCAACTAAATGCGCAATCATTTTCACCTGCGGATAACGCTGCATGTAATCGACAATGCATGGCATGACGAACATGCGCCCGAACATCACCGGCGCAGTGATTGAGAGCGTACCGCGTGGCGTGGCGTTAATGTCTGCAACGGCTTCATTCGCCTCTGCAATACTGACCAGAATGGCCCGCACATTGTCGTAATATTGGCGACCCGCATCCGTAAAGCGCACATTGCGTGTCGTCCGTTGTAATAGCCTAGCGCCCAATTGCTCTTCCAAAGCCACAATCGCGCGCGTCACCGCTGCAGGAGAAAGATCTAACTTTCTTGATGCGGCGGCAAATCCACCCTCTTCGGCCACGCTGGCAAACACACGCATTAAGTGAAACTGGTCAATAATATGTCTCCAACTAACATTTATCCAATAAGGTTTCTCTATTAGCATTTCTCTGGGCGAAATAATGTATTACGGCCCGCCACGTTTTTCTCTTGCCTATTATTGACTAAGATTTAGTCATGAGTAAACAAAACCAGGAGAAAATCATGACTGCACCATTCGTTTCAGATCGGGTTTCTACGTTAGTGTCCCCTAGCGATATCGTGTTTACGCCTGCGGTCAAAGCCAGACAAGAAGAATATGGCTCAAGAGCTGGCTATGCGAAATTTGAAAACACGCGTGGTTGGGAATCTCGCGTCACGCCGATACTTGCCGAGTTTATTGCAGCGCAGACCAGCATGTACATGGCCACCGCCAATGCGCAAGGGCAACCTTATATGCAGCACCGCGGCGGCCCAGCTGGCTTTTTGCACGTGCTGGATACACAAACGCTGGCCTTTGCCGATTATGCGGGTAACAAACAATACATCACCGCAGGCAATTTGGATGAGAACCCAAAAGCACAGCTATTTTTGATGGATTACGCCAATGCGCAACGCGTCAAAATCTGGGGTGAAGCCAAGGTTGTGACGGGCGACCATGACTTAATCACGCGCGTCTCTGCAGCAGACGATGTTGCGAAGGTTGAGCGTGTGATCGTGTTGACGGTCAAGGCCTGGGATGCAAATTGCCATAAACATATCCCCAAGCTTTTAAAAGTGGAGGAGGTCATGGCAGCGATTCAAGAGCGCGATAAAAAGATTGCCACGTTGCAGGCACGATTGAGAGCATTTGAGAGCTCGCAGGCAGAGTGACATTGGGTATCTGACAAAAGACTGTGTGCATGGGTGAGGGCTGCAACAGCCATGCATCAGTTCAAATAGAGATGCTGCATTAGCGAATATCACCGCGTAAAGCAATCGCGACATTCAATGCTTTTAACACATTCTCTGCATCCAGGCTGCTTTCACTCACCAGTGCCTGGTGCTCCCCGGCTGGCGTATGAATCACAACGGAATACCGGGGTTTGGCCAGAAACCACAGCACACCGCCATAAATCATCGAAAACACACCAACAAGCGGCAAACTACCATTGCCGAATAAAAGCACCAGTCCAAGCAATATGCAGACACGGGCAAAGCCTAGCGGGGGTTTAAGTACTCGGCGTTCTACGGTGGTGACATGCTGTATGGCAATGGTTTTACCATTCACGATAAAGCGACGATTACTCACGCTAACGCCCTGGTGGCTGAAATAAATGGCCTCTTTCATAGCGCGTTCTCATGCAATCAATGGATTAAAATATTAACACAAAACACTCAATATTTAACCATTAATAACATACATAACATCACTACTATCATATGGCAACATAGGCACTTGCAGGCGGTAGCGTTGTGCCCGCCCAAAAGATGACGCAAGCATCACTCGCGACATCGCCTTCTAGACAAATGACGTCGTCTGCACCATAAACACACCATTTTTTCCATTCTTTTTGGCGATATACATCGCTTTATCTGCCTGCCGGATCAACTCGTTAGGTTGTGTTTCTTGCGATTGCTCACTGCTGTAATAGGCAATGCCGATACTGACAGTGATATTTAAGCAGATCTGATTAAAATGAAACGGCTCGGAAATCGCCCGCAGGACCTTTTCTGCAATCTTGCTCGCATCGGTGACTTGGGTTACGCCTTCCAGCACGATAATAAACTCGTCTCCTGCATAACGGGCAACCATATCAGACTGTCTTGTGGACTTATCAATCCGATTAGCCACTTCGCGCAACAGCATATCGCCGACAGTGTGGCCATAGGTATCATTCACTGACTTGAAGCCATCGAGATCGACAAATAAAATGGACAGCGCCGTTTGATTGGACTTGGCTCGTTGCACCGCAATAGGCAGAATTTCTTCCAGTTTACGCCGATTGGGCAAGCCAGTGAGCGCGTCGTTACGCGCTTCGTTTTTCAGCAGACTTTCCAGTTGTTTTCTATCCGTAATATCACGCAAAAACGAGGTAAACAGGGTTTGCTCATTAATCTCCAACACATTCACCTGCATTTCCACCGGAATGCGCACGCCATCTTTCCTGATCGCCTCAAGTTCAATGCGCTTACCCATCATGTCCGATGACTTCTCCAGCGCGTAGCGGCGCATGCCTGCCTGATGTGCTTGTTGCAACTCATTAGGAATAATCAGTTTATCCAGCTTGCGGCCGATAGCCTCTTCATCCCCCCAGCCAAAAATTCGCTCGGCCTGCTTGTTCCACGCTTTCACAATGCCGTCAGCATCCATGCACACATAAGCATCATTGGCATTATCCAAAATAGTGCGCAATTCCAGCTCCGCGTTTTGTAACAACTGCTCAGAGGCTGTTTTTTCTTGGTACGCAGCCAACATCGCTTTATTCGCCTGCTTGAGCTCCGCAGTGCGCTGACTCACTTTATCCTCTAGCGTTTTACGCAGCAATGTCAGCGCAAGTTCAGTTTCTTTGGCGCTTTGGATATCTTTGACAATCGATACGAAGTAATCCAGCTCGCCTGAAGCGGTCAGCTGTTTGGTCACCGTCAGTTCTACCCACACCAGGGTGCCATCTTTTTTAATATATCTTTTTTCGAGCTGATAACGGCTTAACTTGCCAGCAACCAATTGATCCAGCAGATTTAAATCCGTATTCAAATCCTCGGGGAAGGTAATATCCTGGAACGTTAACGCCAATAACTCAGCCCTAGAATAACCAACAATGCGACACAACTCTTCATTGGTCTCCGACCAGCGACCGTTTGGTTTGACCATGGCAATGCCGATTGCAGCACTGTCAAACAAAGCCTTAAACTTACTTTCAGAGGTTTCAATCGACTGCTGTGCCACCAGCATGCGCTCACGAAACTGTATCTCCCGCGTCGCAAGATGTGCAAGATCATTCAGCGCAGCCAATTCCCTGTCGGTCAGTTTTTTGGGCTTTTCATCAATGACACAGAGAGTGCCTAATGTGTATCCTTCCAGACTTTTAATTGGGATACCTGCATAAAAACGGATATTAGGGGCATTCAATACGAGTGGATTATTGGCAAACCGCGCATCGGTTAATGCATTTTCTATAATCAGCTGCTCTCCACTTTCCACTGCATGTGTGCAAAAAGAAATATCGCGAGAGGTTTCTGTGAGCTCAAGTCCTTGTTTGGATTTAAACCATTGCCGATGCTCATCTACCAGTGAAATCAGGGAAATTGGCATATCCAGAATTGTTGATGCCACTCTGGTGATGGTATCAAAGAAATCTTCAGGCGCAGAGTCGAGCAGCCCTAACGAATAGAGTTTCTCTACTCTTTGCTGTTCATCAGTGACCATATGTTCGCTCACTTTTTGTTCAATATTTAATACCTAAAATAACGTCATTTAAATCAAAAAGTGAACACTTTTTAGCTAAAAATCATCACATGAACAAAAAACAGTGATAAAACACCTCGCCTATACAACCAGTGTGGTCATAAACACCGTTACATGTTGAGTTTTCATCTGCTTACTCGCCCCCCAATATAACCATAATGAATATTATTATAATTTATAGAACTTTGACTTATTAACAACCCATACCTTATAGTCACATGCTTGTGAAATAAGGAGCCAAACATGAGCGCACAACGTTGGGATATCAGAGATTCGTACGCGGAACATACGGATCATGTGATCACACACCCGAACCCGTCTGCTGTCAGCTTGTCGGTAAGAGCAAGTGCACTGGTGTTTAATGATCCCAAGTCGCAAAATCTGCTGTCGTTAATCGAAAGAATTGCCTCCAGCAATGCAACCGCGCTCATCATTGGTGAAACAGGCACCGGCAAAGAGTTGATTGCCCGTCATATCCACTCATTGAGCAATCGCAGAAACGGGCCTTTTCAGGCGATTAATTGCGGTGCGTTCTCAGAAACCTTGGTTGAAAGCGAGTTGTTTGGCTATGAAAAAGGCGCATTTACCGGCGCCAACAGCGCCAAAGTCGGCTGGTTTGAAACCGCCAATGGTGGCACCTTATTTCTGGATGAGATTGGCGATTTGCCACAGTCTACCCAGGTGAAGTTATTACGCGTGCTGCAAGAACGTGAAGTGGTACGTGTCGGTTCGCGCAAGCCAATTCCGATCGATGTCCGCCTGATTGCGGCGACCAACGTTAACCTCGAAGAAGCGGTGAAAGCCGGACGTTTCCGCGAAGATTTGTATTACCGGATTAAAGTAGTGCCGGTGGAATTATTGCCATTGCGCGAGCGTCGTGGAGATATTTTGCCGCTAGTTGAGCACTTTTTAAGCGTTTATCGCCACAAGTTAAACACCAAAGATCACAAATTAGCGCCTGAAACCATCTCACAACTCCTACAGTATCCATGGCCGGGCAATATTCGCGAGCTGGAAAACGTGATTCACCGTGCGGTGCTAGTAAGCACCTCGGATACCCTATCGCCCAAAGACTTAAACCTGCCCAAAATCAGTTTTAATCGCCCTGAGTTTACCGCAGATGAAGGCAACGATATATCGACCCCAATTGCTGGCCACAGCAGTGATGCGCGCCAAAGCACACGCAAGCAACTGGAGCACATTCTTGAGACGTTGTTTGAGCAGGCCCCTGAAAACCTGTATGCACTGATTAATGGCACCGCCGTCAGCAAGGCGTATGCGTATAGCCAACACAATCAGGTACAAACCGCTAAACTACTGGGCATCAGCCGTAACATCCTGCGCGCCAGATTGAAGGAACTCAACCTGATCACCTGAAAAACAGCAGAACATCGCTGCATGTTGGCATGCCAAGGTTAAGTTTTAATTTTGCGCAGAGGCCGCGCAGGCGGTACTTGTTCGGCGTACATATTAATCAAGCTACGCTGGCTACCGTCATTGCCGCAGAGCTGAAAGTGAATCAGGTAGCGTTTGCCGATCTTGATAAACTGGTTAGCGGCTTGTATTTCTTCCAACGTTAACACCGGGTTTTCACCGACGTTGGTCGCAATATCAAGCTTACGCCCCAGCCAGTCTACGCCTATGCTCTGCGGCGTGATGCCGCTCTCGCTATAGGACACGGTTTTCACTTTGGTCACGGTGACTTGCTGCTGGCAATCAAGTAACACTTCATCCATGCTCACCAGCGCAATGACGGCCGACTTGGCCTCGGCTTTGCTGCCAGGCTTATGCAATGGTGTGTGAATCACTTTGGCACTATCACTGGCGGCAGCGGCCAAAGAGGGGCTGAGGCATGGCACGATGACGAGCAGACATGCCAGATGAACGCTAGAGAGGAGAGGATGGGTTGAACGCATGGCAGGCTCCCTTCATGAGGATGCTTTTAATTGAAATCACTGACTGAGCTATCACTGACGCATCGCAATGATCGATTACTTTAAGTGCGCAATGTGTCAACACTCACATTCAGACTGAGCAATGGCAGTGCATGTCAGGCAGTCATTCTTAATATAGCGCACTTGGCTGCTCGGTGAACAGGATTAACCTTTGTAAACCGCGAGCCCGTAGGTCAATTCTGACTGGTCATTTAGCAAACTACCGATAGGGCTTGCTTCATCAATCTTTTATGATGGACCCATGTTCACTGTCTAAAACGAAAGGCCAGACTTATGCTTTATTATGCATTGCTGTTTCTTGTGATCTCTTTTATCGCTGGTTTATTGGGCTTCAGAGGCATTGAGTCTGGTGCCGCCACCATCTCAAAAGTCTTTTTCTTCATCTTCCTGCTGCTGGCAATCGGTATTGCTCTCGCCGCCGTGTTGGGCATCAGTCTGTTTGCATAAGCAAAGTTAGACTTGCCCCCCACGCGCCCTGATCGCTGCTCAGGGCGCGTTTTCGCTTTGCGCTCATGCACAATCGCGGCGATAATACTTCATGGTTTCAGTCAGTCGCCCCGCCCACATACCCACACCAGACGATCCCCAAGCACTTGCTGGGTGGATTGCTGCATTGCCGCCACGCTTCACCGCACAAGAACTAGTGCACATCCAGCAAGCCAGCGAACTGGCCACCTCGCTATATTGTGAAAAATCCGCCCTCAATCACAGCCCCTTGCTGCAACATGCCTTAGGCACGGCGGCTATTCTGGCGGAGATGAATATGGACGCAGATAGCCTGATAGCGGCCATCTTGCAGGCGGCGCCTGATCACTTAAACGATTGGGCAGTGGAGTTGGCTAACCCGTTCGGCACAACGGTGGTGGGCTTGATAGAGGGCATCACGCGCATGTCTCATATCCAGGCGTTAAGCGAACAGCAGACAGACGACAAGCACCCTGATCGAGCACAACAGCTGGAAGCCCTGCGCAAAATGCTGCTGGCCATGGTGCAGGATATTCGCGTGGTGTTAATCAAACTGGCAGAACGCACGCAACTGCTGCGTCACCTCTCTGGGGCCAGCCCTGAGATACAGGCGCAGGTTGCGCGTGAAAACCAGAGTATTTTTGCGCCACTGGCCAATCGGCTGGGCGTGTGGCAACTCAAGTGGGAGCTGGAAGATTTATCGTTGCGCTATCTCGAGCCACAGCTGTATAAAGAAGTGGCCAAAATGCTCGACGAGCGGCGCGTGGACCGCGAGCAATATATTGCAGACGTGGTCGTGCAACTGCAACACGAACTTACGCTAGCGGGCGTGCAGGCAGAAGTCAGCGGGCGCCCTAAGCATATCTCCAGCATCGTCAAAAAGATGAAGAGCAAGCATTTGCAGTTTAACCAGCTGTATGACGTGCGTGCCGTGCGCATCATGGTAGATGACATCAAAGACTGCTATACCGCGCTGGGGCTGGTGCATCATTTGTGGCAGCCGATCCCGGGTGAATTTGACGACTATATCGCGCGGCCCAAAAGCAACAATTACCGTTCATTGCATACGGCGGTGAGCGGCCCACGCGGCCTGGCGCTGGAAGTGCAAATCCGCACCTTTGAAATGCACCAGCATTCTGAGCTGGGCGTGGCAGCGCACTGGCGCTATAAAGAAGGCGCCAAGTCAGATGCTAGGTTTGATGAAAAAATCGCCTGGTTACGCCAGATATTGTCATGGAAAGACGACGTGGCCGACCATGGCGATTTGCTGGAGCAATTTAATAGCGAACTGTTTCAAGACAAGGTGTATGTATTAACGCCGCAAGGTAAGGTCATTGATTTGCCTCATGGGGCCACACCGATTGATTTTGCCTATGCCTTGCACACCGACCTCGGCCATAGGACCAAGGGTGCAAAAATCAACGGCCAAATCGTGCCACTGCACACGCGACTGGAGAACGGGCAACGCGTAGAGATTCTCACCGCTAAACAAGGCGCGCCCAGTCGTGACTGGCTGAATCCGGCACTTGGCTTTTTGCAAAGTCCGAGCGCGCGCGCCAAGGTCAGGCACTGGTTTAAATACCAGCACTTTGACGAAAACGTCGCCCAGGGCCGCGCCAAGCTGGATAAAGAATTGCATAGAGCCGGTGCCAGCAGCCTGCCGCTGGAACGCATCGCGCAAAAGTTGCAATTTAATAAACTGGAAGATTGTCTGGCGGCGATTGGCCGCGGTGATATAAGCGAGCACCAGATTGCGATTACCATACAGGGCGAAATCACCCCTGCCGAACCGGCACCCACACCGCCACTAGTCAAACGCCCCACCGCGTCGCAAATTAACCATGCGGGCGTCACCATTGAAGGCATAGGCAATGTGCAAACCACCATGGCCAGATGCTGCAAGCCGGTGTCGCCTGAGCCTATCGTCGGCTACCTGACACGCAACCACAGCGTTACTATTCATCGCCAGGCTTGCACCTTTATCAGCCGCCTGGCAGATGCGCGGCAGAACCGGTTGCTGGCGGCACAATGGGGCAATAGCCAAGCAGGCTTATCAGAAGTGGATATTGTGCTGGAAGCCAACGACAGGCAGGGCTTGCTGCGCGATATCAGCGAGCTGTTTGCGCGTGAAAAGATTAATACTACCAAGGCCAACACGCTGAGCCGCAACCATGTGGCCTTGATGCAATTTACGGTAGAGCTCACCGATATTGATCAGTTGCAGCACGTGCTGCTGCGCCTGCAACAGGTGCCTGGTGTGATTTCGGCACAACGAAAAACCTGAAAGAGGAAACCGGCCTGATGTCTTACCTGGACGACCCGCGTGTTTATTTTGCCGCCGAACGCACCTTGCTGGCCTGGCAACGCTCAGCGATTGCCCTGATGGGGCTGGGCTTTGTGATTGAGCGTTTTGGCCTGTTTATGCAACTGGTGGCACAGGACCACCCGCTGCCGCATGCGCAAAGTGCATTGTCGCTGTATATCGGCGTCGGCTTTATTCTGATTGGTGCCTGCACCGCCTTATTGTCGGCGCTGCAGTTTCTAGTCTTTAGCCAGTCGCTGAATCCACAGGAAAAACCACGCGGCCACGTGTTGTGGTTACCGCCTGCGGTCAACCTGTTTCTGGCGGTCACCGCCATCGGTTTAAGCGGCTGGCTGATAGTCACTCGCTAACAATACGCCCCATGTTCTTACTTGGATGCGTCTGCGTTGGCAGCGATATTCACCAGCACACCCTCTGTCACACCATCTGGCGGATTCTCAATCACCTGATCCTGGCTGGTCAGACCAGACTGCACTTCGAGCGTTTTGCCCAGATCACGGGCAATGGTAATCGTCTTTAAAACCACTTTGTGATCCTGGCCGACGGTGGCGACTTTCAGGCCGTGCTGGTCAAAAATCAGGGCACTGGCGGGGATACTTAAGCGGCCAGCATCATGATTGAGTACCAGATTCACATTAGCAAATCCACCCGGCAAGAATCGGCCCGCCACATTATCCACCAGCAACTGCACCAAGGTGGTCCCCGACGACGCATTGATCGCTCCCGAGGTCGATTGTATGGTGGCTTCAAACACGGCATCCGGCGAATCTGGCACCGTAAACTGCGCCTTGCCACCAGACTTGATCTGGCTAACGTAGTTTTGCGGCACATTGATATATAAACGCAACTTTCGGGTATTAGACACTTCAAACAAGGGCTGTGCCGTGGTGCCACTATTGCCTGCATTAATCAGGGCACCGGTATCGGTATTACGCGCGGTGACCGAGCCATCAAAAGGCGCCACAATACGTGCAAAACTCTTGAGCGCAAGCAGGCGGTTCACATTGGCCTCAGCCGCTTTGACAATCGCCTGTTTGCTTTGGTAATCGCCGACTTTTTCATCCACTTCCTGCCGGGCAATCGACTGCGTTTTGAGCATTTCTTGCCAGCGCTTGGCCGTGGTTTCTGCCAGCGCGACATTGGCCTCGGCACTGGCCATATCCGCCTTGGCCTGCAACAATTCCTGGTCGAGGTCAGGCGTTTCGATTTCTGCTAGCAGTTGCCCATTTTTAACACTACCGCCGATATCGACCTTCCAGGTTTTTAAATAGCCACTGACGCGCGCGTAAATGGGCGCGCGGGCATAGGCCTCAAAGCGGCCAGGCAGGTTGAGGCTGCCCTTGTCTGCACCCTGGTCAGGCTGAATGATACTAACCGTAGCCACCGCCTGCTTGTCGGCCCATGCTTTGAGTTTTTCGTGGTTGCCCGCACGGCTGGTGATGCCAATCACCACAATCCCAATCGCGGCCAGGGCCAGCAGCAAGCCGCCCAGTTTGAGCCCACGGGCAGTTCCCGTTGTCGCATTACGCATGTACATCTCCGGTAGAAACATTGACAGCAGCCGGGTAGCGCTTGTTATGGATGGCGTTAAACACCACCGGCACAAACAGCAGCGTCGCCACCGTCGCAAATAACAACCCCCCAATCACGGCGCGGCCCAGTGGGGCGTTCTGCTCACCGCCTTCACCCAAGCCCAAGGCCATCGGCGTCATGCCGATCACCATTGCCAGCGCCGTCATCAGCACCGGGCGAAAGCGCACAAACCCGGCATCAATCGCCGCTGCCGTGGCATCTTGCAACTCGGCCAGGCGCTCACGGGCAAAACTGATGACCAGCACACTGTTGGCCGTCGCCACGCCCATACACATAATCGCCCCCGTCAGGGCTGGCACCGATAAAGGCGTGTAGGTCACAAACAGCATCCAGACGATGCCGGCCAATGCCGCAGGCAAGGCAGAAATAATCACAAACGGGTCACTCCAGGATTGCAGGTTGACCACAATCAGCAGGTAAATCAGCACAATTGCACCCAACAGGCCAAAAAACAAGCCGGTGAACGCATGGTCCATGGTGTAAGCCTGCCCCAGCATCACCACCGTGGCCGCTTTAGGTACCTGGTCTTTGGTCTCGTCCAGAATTTTGCGGATATCGGCTGCCACGGCACCGAGGTCGCGGTCCTGCGTGCTGGCATGTACTTGCACCATCGGCTGGATATCATACTGGCTGACCACGGCATTGCCGACACTGCGCTTAAAGGTTGCAATCCCGCCCAGGGTCTGCAACGGGCCATCGCTCCCGCTAATCGGCAAATTGGCCAGTGCGTTCAGGCTATCCAGTTGATATTGCGGCGTTTGCAACACAATAGGATAAGTGACGCCGTTGGACGGATTCAGCCAATAGGTGGGTGACACCTGTGAACTGCCCGCCATATTAATCACCATACTGTTGGTCACGTCGCGCGTACTGATGCCAATCTCCTGCGCGCGCGTTTTATCAATGGCGATATCAAACGACGGGCGGTTGCGTGACTGCTGAATACGCGCATCGACCACGCCTGGCACGCTGCGCACTTTGGCCAGCAACTGGTTGGCGTAGGCAAAGTCGTCTGCCAGTTTGCCGCCGCGAATCTGGATATCAATCGGCGCAGGCGAGCCGAAATTCAGGATCTGGCTGACAATATCGGCCGGTGGAAACGAAAAGGTGGTATCCGGAAACTGCTTGGGCAACACTTCACGCAAGGTGCGAATATAACTAGCGGTTGGTGCATGATGCGCTTTAAGCGCAATCTGGATATCGCCATCATGCGCGCCGGTGAGGCCGGTATTGTTATAGGTCATGTTGATGCTGCTGATTGGCATGCCGATATTGTCGACAATGGTCAGGATTTCATCTGCCGGAATGACTTTTTTAATCGCCGCCTGGATATTGGCAAAACGGTTGGCGGTGTCTTCAATCCGCGTGCCTACCGGCACGCGCGCATGCATGAGGATTTGCCCGCTATCGACACTGGGGAAGAAATTACTGCCTAGCATAGGCAGCAGTAAAAATGACAGCATCACCACTGCCATAAAGCCAAGCATAAACAGGCGGCTGTGGCCCACAGCCAGGATCAGCACCGCTTTATAACCATGGCGGATGCGCTCAAACCCGCCCTCAAACCATTGTTGAAAACGCACCAGCGGATTGCGGCTGACTGGTCTGTGCTCGTCATGAACATGCGGTTTAAGCAGGTAATTGGCCATGGTGGGCACCAGCGTACGCGACAGAATAAACGAGCTGACCATGGCAAACATCACGGCTTCGGCCATCGGCACAAACAGGTAGCGCGAAACGCCCTCAAGGAAAAACATCGGCACAAACACGATACAAATACACAGCAGCGACACAAATGCAGGCGTGACGATTTGTGCGGCACCATCGAGAATGGACTGCTCAACTGGCTTGCCCTGCTCCAGATGCCAGTTGATGTTTTCAATCGTCACCGTCGCCTCATCCACCAGCAAGCCCACCGCCAGTGCCAGGCCACCTAGAGTCATGATATTGAGCGTTTCGCCGATGGCCGATAACCCCATCACCGCACCCAGAATAGACAGCGGAATCGAGGTGGCAATAATCAGCGACGAACGCCAGCTGCCCAAAAACAGCAAAATCATCAGGCTGGTTAAAATCGCCGCCAGTACGCCTTCAAATACCACGCCATCAATCGCGGCGCGCACAAAAATAGACTGGTCATTGATCGGCGTGGCAATCAGCGTTTCTGGCAAGCCGGGCTTGATTTCCTCCAGCTTGGCTTTAATGCCGTCAACAATCGCCAGTGTCGAAATCGCGCCATTCTTGAGGATGGTCATCAGCACCGAGCGGTTGCCATCGACATGCACGATGTTGGTTTGCGGCGGGTTACCGTCGCGCACCTGGCCGACATCACGCATATAGACGGTCGCGCCGTTGACCACCTTCACCGGGATATTGGCCAGGTCTTCAATCGCCGCCGCGGCATTATTGAGGTTTAAGGTGTATTCAATGCTACCGATTTTCTGCGTGCCGATGGGCACCACCATATTATGGGCCGCCAGTGCATTGGCAATATCCTGTGCCGATAACCCGCGGGCCTGCAAGGCGGCCGGATTGAGGTCGATCTGGATTTGGCGGCTTTTACCGCCGTAAGGGAAAGGCACGCCCGCGCCAGGCACGGTGACCAGGCGGATACGCACGGCGTTGAGGCCGAGGTCGGCCAGGTTTTGTTCAGTCAGACCTTTGCCAGACAGGGCAATCTGCAAAATCGGCACCGTTGAGGCGTTGTAATTCAGAATCAGCGGTGGGGTGGTGCCTGGTGGCATTTGCCGCGTCACGGTTTGCGAGATGGCCGACACCTGCGCATTGGCGGTAGCGATATTGACCCCGGCATGAAAAAAGATTTTAACGATGGCGAAGCCGTTATAAGAGTTGGCTTCAATATGCTCAATATCGTTGACGGTTGTGGTTAAGCTGCGCTGGTACAGCGTTGTGATGCGGCCGGCCATATCATCAGGCGGCAGGCCGGTATATTGCCAGGCCACGGCCACCACCGGGATACGGATTTCAGGAAAAATATCGACCGGACTGCGCATGGCAGACAGCGTGCCGAAAATTAAAATCAGCAAGGCCATCACCACAAAGGTATAAGGCCGTTTGAGCGCAATGCCGACCACGTTAAACATCTGACGTTTTCTCCACGGCCGTCATGCTGACCTCAAAGCCTGCATCGCGCCAGGCATCGATGCCGCCGGTGAGCGGACGGATATTGCGGTAGCCACGGTTAATCAGTTTTTTGGCGACCTTGGCTGCTGTCACCTCATTCGGGCAAGAGCAATACAGCACCACCGGCGCATCTTCATCAATGTCCAACACCAGTTGGTCTACGTCTTCCAGCGTGACAAACTGCGCACCCGGAATCCAGCCATCGTCGATCAGATGCTTGGCGCGCGTATCGAGAATGACTGGTGCCGCGCCGCTATTAAGCAGCGTGTTTAATTCGTCGACACTGATACGTGCCATGCGCAGGCTTTTGATAAAGCGCTGCCGGTCCCACCATTTGGCAGCAATAAACGCCGTGATCAGCACGAGTACTAATAGCGTGCCCCATTTACCCATCTGCACCAAGGTGAGCATCAGCTCATCAATCGCCGAACTGAACAAATGCCCCAACCATAACGCAGAGCCCGCCCACAGCAAGGCACCCAAGCCATCCATGAGCACAAATAGCCAATAACGCGTGCCGGAAGACCCCGCCAGCGCACTGGAGATAGACGCAAAACCAGGAATAAATTTGCACACCAGCAAGGCTGGCGGGCCAAACTTCAGGTAGAGCGCCTCGGTTTGGCGCACACAGGTATCCGGCGACAAGGAGATCTTGCATAATTTGCCCATGACACGCTTGCCATATTTGCGCCCGGCGCGGTACCAGATGGAGTCGGCAAGCAAGGCAGCGACCATCGCCACCAGCAACATGGCGGCCCAGGAATACTGGCCATTACCAATCAGCACCCCAGCCAGTAGCAAGGTGGGGTAAGCCGGCAAGGGCAAGCCCATTTGCTCGAGGAACACACTGGCAAACACAATCAGCAAGCCATAGTGCTGTATCAATTCAAGAACGGTATTCATAGCAGACTATTTCGCGACAATCACTCAAAAAACAACCCTACATCCCCAACGCGGCCAACATGGCAAAAGCCATAAACAAGACAAAATGCGTCATGCCTTCAATCGCATTGGTTTCACCATCATGCAGATTAATCGTCGCGACAATCAAGGTCAGAAACGTCATCACCATCTGCGTCGGCGACAAACCGACAATCAGCGGCCGGTCTTCAATCAAGGCAATCGCCTCAATCACCGGTACCGTTAAGATCACGGTCGACAAAGTGGCCCCCAGCGCAATATTCACCACCGTTTGCATACGGTCATTCACGGCGGCCTTTAATGCGGTGAGCACTTCGGGGCTGGCGGCAATCAGGGCGACCACAATCGCCGCCACAATCGGTGGTACACCGCTGCCGGTTAAACCGGCATCCATATGCATGCTCATTTCTTCAGACAGGAAACCGATGGTAATGATGCCTGCCAGCATGTAAAGAATGGCAAATTTGACATCTGTGCTGACCACCCCTGCCGACCGACCGTCAGCAGACTGATGCTGGTCTCGGTAGCTGAAGTAATTACGGTGCCGCCCGGTTTGCATTTTAAGGAACAGCGCATAAAACACACTCATGGTGACAATGGTAAATATCGAATATAACCGCCAGTGCTCGGGTGGCAAAAAGGCAGGCAAGGCCATGGAAATCCCCAACGCGGTCATGATCATGACGATATAGGTATTGCCGGAGTTGACGTTGTACTCGACCTCGCCATATTTGATGCCGCCGACAATCGCACACAAGCCAAGAATGCCGTTGATATCCAGCATCACCGCCGAATAAATCGCATCCCTGGCCAGCGTGGTCGAAGAGGTATGACTAAGCATCATGACAATAATCACTACCTCAATCATGACGGCGCTGATGGTCAGGATCATGGTGCCATAAGGCTCTTTGAGTTGCTCGGCCACGTATTCAACCTGAAACGACAACTGGAAAGCCAGGTTGATAATCAGTAGCACGAACAGGATGGAGATGATCAGCGACTCAGGCTGACCGATATGCATCACTTTGTCGGCTTGCGCCAATGCCAGGTAGGCGATAATCGAAATCATCAGGGACAGCAGTCCCGCGGGCGGTTTTTCGGTAAGCATGCGCTTAGATTGTGATCAATGAATAACCATCTTAACAGAGACCGCCGCATTCTGTTGCATACGCTCACCGCTTAGCCGTGGCTGATCACCACTGAACACGTCATGCCAGCCACCAGCGGCAACTCAGCAGGTAGCTGGTCCAGATGAATGCGCACCGGGATACGCTGTGCCAGACGCACCCAGTTAAATGTTGGGTTCACATTCGCCAGCAGGCGGATATCGGTCGGGTTATCACGGTCAGTAATGCCATGCGCAATGCTTTCGACATGGCCTTTAAGCTTGGTGTGGCTGCCCAGTAACTGCACCTCGGCAGCATCTCCCACTTTAATCATGCTCAGCTTGTGCTCCTCAAAATAGCCATACACCCAGAATGAATGCTGGTCGATCACCGCCAGCTTGGCGGCGCCCACCTGCGCAAAATCACCCGGCCGCACCAACAGATTAGACACCCAGCCATCGACCGGCGAACGCACCACGGTGCGCTCCAGGTCGAGTTTGATTTTTTCTACTTGCGCCACGGCAGCGTCATATTCAGCTTTGGCCGCCAACGCCCCCAGATCGGTATCTTCGCGGTTTTCGCGTGAAATCACTTCGTCATCCAAATGCGCGCGGCGCGCAGATTGCTGCTTTTTCATCTCCCACAGTGACTTGCGCTGTTGAGTGAGTGCCGTCGCCTCGGCCAGTGCATGCTGGTAATGCATGGTGTCTATACGGAACAGCACGTCACCACGATGCACATACTGGTTATCGCGCACCGGCACCGCTGTGACCAGCCCGGCCACATCCGGGGCAATATTCACCACATCGGCACGCACGCGGCCATCGCGCGTCCACGGGTAGTCGGTATAACGCACCCATAACTTGTATGCCAATAATCCAGCGGCGACGGCAATCGCCAGCGTAATCCCTACTCTAAGGATGCCTTTTGTGGCCTTAAACCAGAGGTGTTGCGTTTGCATAAGCAGCCTTTCAATACACCATTAAACCAAACACAGAAAACAAGCCAAAAAACAGCGCGACGCGTAGCAGCGCGGGGTACCAGACCAGGTCGTAGAGGTTCCACGCAGCCAGCCATTTATCCAGCAACCAGATCGCCACCGCGGCCAATAAAAACGCCAGAAACAAGGTCGGCACATGCGCATCCAGAAACGCCAACTCACGTGGGATCCACTCATGCAGCATATGCAGCCTCCTGCTTCAAAACGGGGTGCGGGCTCGCCGACGCTTCCGCCGCGATGACCAAACGGATAAAGTGCAATTGGGTGGTTAATGGTTGGGCCTGCCAGGCTGCCAATGCCTGGTCATATTCACCGCCTTGCAACCAGCCCAAAAAATGGTCTAGCCACTGCAATGCCTGCTGCTGATTTTTTTGCTCTGGTTGTTTGTAATAGTGTGCAATCAGCACCAGCGTGTGTTGTAGCAACTTGCGTGGCTGCGCGGATAAGTCGCTGGCAACGGCACGCAAAGCAATCACGGCATGGCCGATTTCCAGCGTGGCGCACAAAGCCTCCACCATTCGCACACTGTCTGCATCTTGTGGCCGGTGCACATTGCCAGAGCGTTGGATCAGGTCACGCGCTTGCATTTCAAAGGCCGTGGCAGTCATATCGGGATTAAGGCAAGCATCTACCACCAACTGGTGCAACTGGGTCAGCACGCGCGCTTTGGCCCAGGGGCTGGCGGCATAGTCCGTCAGGCTGAACATGATGCCGGACACCACCAGCGCAATCATGAGGGCAATCGAGTCATTGAAGTATTTCACCGGGTTATCGCCCAGCGCCTGGTTAAAACCGACCATTAAAAAGTAGGCGATGCCCAGCCCCGCGCCCACCAAGGCCGTGGCGGGTCTGGCACTTAACCAGGCGGTGAGCAAAATGGCCGGCGCAATCACAATACATAGCATCACATAATCGTGCGCCGCCGTGAGCCAGAACACATTGCTCACATAGACCAGCGCAATGCCAAGCAACACGCCCACCGCAAACTGACGAATCGTCGCCATCGGTGCCGGACTGGCGGCAAACAGCGTGCTGGTAATGACGCCCAGGGTCATGGCCAGGATGCCTGAAGGCCAGTCTATGGTCATCCAGATGGCCGCCAGGATTAATAAGGTGAGCGCGCCACGGATCGCTGCAATCGATACCGGCAGCCAATCGATGTGCATATGCAACTGGTCAGCGGTAAATTCACGGCGATCGACCTGGCGCGCACGTGGATGCGCCACCAGCAACACATAGGTTTGCAGATATGCCGCCAACTCAGTGGCCAGGCGCTGCAACAGCTCAGCCCCGGTTTCCACCTCCAGGCGATTCGCATCAGGCAGCGTAGCCAATGCCTGCAAGTGTCGGCTGAATAAGGCAGTAAAGCCGAGCTGAAAATCAGTCACGGCCTGCTGTAAACGTGCCAGCCCCTGGGCATCGCTGGCCGGACGTCCATCAATTAAAACCGCCTCGGCCAACGGCTGCATCAAGGCCAGCAAAGCATTCGCCTCATGGCTACGGCCCTGCGCCTGCAAGCGTTGCACCAGGCGCTGGAAGACCACATACGTGGTTGACACCGCCATAAACCGTACATTGAGCTGATTGATCGTGGTGCTATGCACGCGCGCATCATCGGTTTCAAATTGCACCGATGCGCGGAAAGACTCTAGTTGATACAGGTCTTGCATAAACTTTAAAAAAGGTTGATTCAGGCCAGCAGAGGCACCCGCGCCAAGCAGCTGACTAAAGTCGCGAAACTTGCCGCGCACCACGGCCTGAATGTTTTCCCACAGGCGCTGTGGCAAAATCAGCTCACTGACCAGCATCGCGCTTAACAGGCCGACGCCAATTTCAGACAATCGGGTGGAGGCAATTTGAAAGGTATGCCAGGGCGTCAGCGTGGCTGGCAAGCCCACAATACACAAGGTATAACCCGCCAGCACAAAGCCATAAGATTGAAAGTTGCGATACACCAGCGAGCCCGCCGTACAGAGCCCGATCCACAATGCGGCGGCGATAAAAAACGGAAACCGGTCTTGCGCAAACCAAGCCACCAGCAACAGAGAGAACAATATGCCGATCACGGTGCCGATCAGACGGTAATAACTTTTGGTCATCACCATGCCAGAACGGAAGTGCATCACAATCACCACCGTCAGCAAGGCAGTGGCTGGTTGGTCCATCTCCATCTTCAAGGCTACCCACAGCGCCAGAAAAGCCGCCAACAGGTATTTGAACAAATAGCCAATCAGCGGAAAGTCCTGACGATACCAGTCAGCGCCCGCTTGCTGCATGCACGCGGCGAGCAGCCGTACACCATGATTAATGCGCGGCATGTTCAGCCTCCATTACGCCTCCGCCCAATGCCAGCATCAATGTCGCATACGCCTCCAGCCGCACCGCTTCGTGCGCCACCAGTATGCTTTTTTGTTGCAACACCAGTTCGTTGGTTTGCAAGCTCTCAACCAGGTTGCTCAGGCCTGCACGGTAGTTTTTTAGCGCCAGTCTATGTGCCAGCTCACTCTTTTCCAGCGCCTGTTGCGTATTGTCAGTTTCGGTCGCTACGCTATTCAACACCGATAGCTGGTTAGAAATGCCCTCCAACGCCTTGAGGATGGTGGCGTTGTAATCTTCCACCGCCATGTCATACACCGCGGTTTCTGCCGACAGGTTCGCCCGGCGTTTGCCGCCATCAAAAATCGGCAATGACATGGCCGGGCCAAGGTTACCCACCAGACCGGCACTCGAAAACAGGCCGGAAAATGCCAACGCCTGAAAGCCGATATAGCCCAGTAAATTGATATTCGGGTAAAACGCCGCCTTAGCACTTTGGATATGTTTCTGCGAGGCCTCGACGCGCCATCTTGCCGCCAAAATATCCGGACGACGGCCGACCAGATTAGCTGGCAGTCGATCAGGCAGGCCAATACTGGCCGACAAGTGCAGGCCTGGGCGTGTGATGCCCTCTCCTGCCCCCGGCCCGTCGCCACTCAATGCCGCTATCTGGTTTTTGAGTAAAGTGAGGTGTAATTCAATCTGCACTAGTTTGTTTTGCGCCGCAGGCAACCTTGCCTCCAAGCGGCTCAAATTGAGTTGCGTATTCAGCCCAGCTGCCAGCGCCTTTTTAGCGATGCGAATCTCATGGCGTAAGTCATCGAGTTCCTCTTCTGCCAGATCACGCCATTGGTACTCGGCCGCCAGGCGGATATAACTTTTCACCATCGCCGCAGTCAACTCAATCTTCACCTGCTGCATTTCTGCCTCAGCCACATAGGTTTCATCCAGCGCTGCCAGCCAGGCCGATTTTTGCTGTTTCCATACATCCAGGTTGTAAGACATATCCACGGTTGCCTGGTTATTCCAGTTAAAACGGCCTGCCCACGGCTTGGGGATAAAACTCAACTCAGTAAAACGCTCACGGGAAGAGCTCACTTTGCCGCCGATATTGGGCAAGGTAGCCGCATGCGCCTGCTCGGCCATGGCGGTCGACAATGCTATCCGTGCGGTCGCTTTTTTGAGGTCAGGATGATCATGCAGGCTTTTCTCGACTAACTTATCCAGTTGCGCATCCTGATACGCCTGCCACCAATGCTCGGTCGGCCAGGCGATGGCAGACGCCGCTTCTATGGCCTTACCTAATACCAACTTGTCTTGCGCCAGCGGCTGTGACGTAGGTGCAATGCCTTTCGCGCTAATGCAGCCATTTAACAACAACGCCAACACCCAGACCACCCCGGGTGCACAGCGATAAGACAAGTGCGAAGACAGGCTATTCAGACTAAAGGTCAATGGCATGAACATAAAGTATGGTTGTTAATAGTACGGCATCAAACTAAATAAACAAAAAATTTTAAAGTATCGTTTTACTTAATTAAATCCACCCGGCTGGCCAAGGTGGCAAGATCGGTAATCAAAGTATTTCTTTGCGGCTTATCCAGCACGTCCATAAACTGCGTGACGCATTGCACATAGACCGGCATCACTTCGTCCAGCTTTTGCTGCCCTGCGACTGACAAACGGATCAGGAATTTACGTCTGTCATTGGTATCCATAAAGCGTGAAACCAAGCCTTCGCGCTCCAGCCCATCAATAAAGCCCGTCATGGTTGCCTTGGTCACCCCGGCCTTTTCTGCCAGCGCAGAGGGCGAAGAGGTCAGGTCGTCCTGACGCATCAGCAATACCAACACCCACCAGCGGCCTTGCAACAGCCCATGTTGCGCCAGCAACGCATCCAGCGCCGACGAAATATCCGACGCTGCGCGCAAAATGCTCACAAAGTCAGAGATCGCGGAAATGTCTGTGCCGGGATAGCGCGTCACAAACTTTTCCAGGCTTTTAGAAGTAGGTAACTCTTTAAGTAGCAACATAGTACGGATCAGTATAGTATGGCATCAAATCAAATGCAAGCAAAAAACAATCGCCGCTAAAAAGCACGTTCACGTCATGCTGCTGATTTTTCTGGTTTAATTCACCTGTGCCCTCCCCCCTTTAAACGACCCTATATTCATCTGTGAACCTGACAAACTCTCCTCTCCCGCAGAAAGCCGTCCCGTTTCTGTATTTATATATCAAGCGCCGTCCCTGGTTGTTCGGCTCTGTGTTTGTCATCATCATGGGCGCCGCCAGCGCAGCGGTGGGCGTGCAATATGCCATGAAGCTGCTGGTGGATGCCATGGACAGTACCATCCGATCAAGCGCCAATGTCTGGTGGCCTTTAGGCCTGTTTCTGGCATTGATGACCGTTGAGAACTTGTTGTGGCGCTTGGGGGGCTGGCAAGGGTCTCGTGCGATTGTGGCCAGCGGGGTGGATCTCCGGTTAGATCTGTTCGAGCATCTGACCGGCCATTCGATGCGTTATTTCAACCAGCACTTTTCAGGTGCACTGGGCAATCGCATCACATCTACCGCCTCTGCCACGGGTGAGATTTTTGCCACCATGTTCTGGCGCATTCTGCCGCCAATCACCGATTTTCTAGGGGCCATTATCGTATTGACCACCATCCGCTGGCAAATGGGGTTAGGCCTGATGTTGGCGGTGTTATTTGTGGCAAGTGTGCTGATCATCTTCGGCATTCGTGGCCGCAGAATACACGACTATTACGCCAGACGCTCCTCGGATGCCAGTGGCAAAATGATTGATGTGGTGAGTAATGTATGGACGGTGAAAGCCTTTTCTGCCCGCTATCGCGAAAAAAACCGCTTGTCGCGCGAGTTGAACCGCGAGGCCAAAGCCCACAGGCGCAGCTGGATGTATGTAGAACTGGCGCGCGTGATTCATGACCTATGCCTGGTCGTCACCGGCGCAGGCATGTTGATCTGGTCCATCTTACTCTGGCGCGCCAGCAGCATCAGCACCGGCGACGTGGTGATTGTCAGCACCCTCACCTTCAGAATATTGCATGGCTCACGCGACTTGGCGCTGGCGCTGGTCGGCACCGCCCAACAATTCGGCATCATCAATGAAACGCTCAAGGTGATTGCCCAGCCCCACTCAGTGAAAGACCCAGATGCGCCATCGGCGCTGGCCGCGAAAAGTGGCCATATCGTGTTTGAACAAGTGTCTTACACCTATCCTGATGGCCACAAGGTGTTTGATCAGCTGTCATTTGAGATCAAAGCGGGCGAGCGCGTCGGGCTGGTAGGCCCTTCAGGCGCTGGAAAATCGACCTTGATTGGCCTGATTCAGCGCCTGGATGATATTCAGGGCGGTCAGATCCTGATTGACGGCCAGCGTATCGACCAGGTCTCACAAGACAGTTTACGGGCAAACATCTCCGTCGTCCCGCAAGACATTGCCCTGTTCCACCGCTCGGTGTTCGAAAATATCCGCTACGGCCGCCCAGAAGCTTCAAAAGAAGAAGTGTATAGCGCGGCACGCGATGCCTATTGTGACGCCTTCATTCGCGGCTTGCCCAAAGGCTATCGCACGATTGTTGGTGAAAAAGGCATCCGCCTGTCTGGTGGACAAAGGCAACGTCTGGGCATCGCCAGGGCCTTTGTCAAAGATGCGCCGATTTTAATACTGGATGAAGCGACCTCGGCTCTGGACTCTGAATCGGAACAGGAAATCCAGTCAGCGCTGGCCTCGCTGATGCAAGGCCGCACCGTGTTGGCGATCGCACACCGGCTGTCTACCCTGGCTTCATTCGATAGAATTATCGTACTGAAGCATGGAAAGATTATTGAAGATGGTCCGCCAGACCTGTTGCGTGCCAATGGGGGACCATTTGCTGAGGCCTGGCATTTACAGGCCAATAGTTTGGATAACTAAGCAAGCATCACTCCAAGTGAAAGCATGCTGTTGCATCAATAAAAAAGCCCTGCTCAGCGGAACAGGGCTTTGGGTATGCGCTTGTTTAGGCTTTCATTGAGTTGATATCAATGACAAAGCGATATTTCACATCACTCTTGAGCATGCGCTCGTAAGCCTCATTAATGTAATTGGCATCAATCATCTCCACATCGCTCACAATATTATGTTTGCCACAGAAGTCGAGCATTTCCTGGGTTTCGGCAATACCGCCGATCAATGAACCAGCCACCTGACGGCGCTTGGTGATCAGGTTGGCGCCATGCACCTCAACTGGATCCAGCGGGCCGACCAGCACGATGGTTTTATCACGCTTGAGCAGGCCAATGTAAGGATTGAGGTCATGCGCCACTGGCACGGTATCAATAATCAGGTCAAAACTGGCGACATGCTTGGCCATGTCATCGGCGTCTTTCGAGATCAGCACTTCATGTGCACCCAGCTTGGTGGCATCGGCCGCTTTGCTGGCCGAGGTGGTAATCATCACCACGTACGCGCCCATGGCGGCGGCCAATTTGACACCCATATGACCCAAACCACCGAGGCCGATGATGCCGACTTTTTGGCCAGGCTGCACATTCCAGTGCTTGAGCGGCGAGTACAAGGTTATGCCCGCACACAATAATGGCGCCACCGCTTTGGTATCCAGATTTTCAGGCACGCTGACGACAAAGTTTTCATCAACGGTAATGCGCTCGGCATAACCGCCAAAAGTCAGGCCGCCATGTTTGGGGTCTTTGGCGTTGTAGGTAAACACCGAACGATCGCAATATTGTTCTTCACCGGCGTGACAGTCTTCGCAGTGGCGGCAGGAGTCGACCATACAGCCGACCCCAACCAATTGCCCCAGCTTGAATTTGGTGACATGACTGCCGACACTTTTTACGCGGCCAACAATTTCGTGGCCGGGCACCATGGGATACAGGGAACCACCGCCCCACTCGTTGCGCGCCTGGTGAATATCCGAGTGGCAAATACCACAGTACTCGATGTCGATCAGGACGTCGTGCGGGCCTGTTTCGCGGCGATCAATATGCATGGGCGCGACCGGTGAAGTCGCATTTTGTACACCATAGGCGGCAGTTTTCATAGCATCTCCATCATTTGTTGTTACGTGTTAAGCAGTGGCAAAACCGTGCCACTGTATCGCTAAACAGTCTAAACAAGACTGGCCTAAAAGTGCTTGCCTGCTTTTATCAAATGCTTGCCTAATCCTCTGTGATACTGGCCTATTTGATACAGAAACCCACCCATAAATTGTCACAATGGCGAGATTATTGTTGCACAGTCACATACTGGTCAACCCGCTGGCTGGCCACAAACTCACCGGGCGAGGTGATCAACGCGCTACGCACGGCACTGACTTCTTCCATCGGACTTTTGCCAAACATGCGTTTGAACTCACGGCTAAATTGCGAGGCACTCTCGTAGCCGACTTTGGTGGCAGCCAAGGTCGCATTAATGCCGTCTTGTACCATGAGCAAGCGCGCTTTGTGTAAGCGTGTTTTCTTCAAATATTGAATCGGTGAAGTCGCTGTCACGTCTCTGAACGCAGCATGAAAAGACGGCACGCTCATGGCAGACACCGCCGCCAGCGTGTCGACATTGAGCTCATTGGCATACTCGGCATGAATCAGGCGTAACGCCTTGCTGATTTTGCCCATATTGTTGTGCGTGCTGTGGGCGGCCAGAATGGCCGACGCCTGCGAAGACTGCAAGATGCGGTAATGAATCTCGCGGATAATCGACTGACCGAGCACAGAAGCCTCGACCTTGGACTGCAAACATTCCAGCAACCGCACCACGGCATTCGACAGTTGCTTATCCAAAGGCGTAGAACTGATGCCGCTTCTGCCATTGATATTCATGGGCGCATCATGCGCGACACTTAACAACAGCTCAGACACCATGGACAGGTTGATGCGTATAGAGATGGCCAGCAAGGGCTCTTCGGCCGAGGCAATCGTTTCGCTTTCAAACGGCAACGGCACCGACAAAATAAGAAACTGCTGCGGATTATATTGATAAACTTCACCGCCCAGGTAGCCCACTTTCCGACCCTGGCAAACAAACACAATACTGGGCTCATAAAACACCGGGCTACGCGGGATAGCACGGTTCCAGCGCATAAGTTTGACGCCATCCAGCGCGGTCAGGGTAAAGCCCTCCGTCGGCGTCAGGGCTGAAATCAAGGTAATCGTGCGGTCTTTGTCATGCGCATGCCAGCATTCGTTATTATTCATAATATGAGTGCGATTAAAATAATTAGGCATTTATATTACGCCTAATCAGCAATAAAAATCACCTTCAGGATAGTATTAGGCAATCATTTCATATTTTTTTAACTTTTCACGATGACGGCAACTGCATACACTGGCCTTATTGTAATTGGATTGATTGCAATTCTTTTGGAGAAAGGGATATTCATGAAAAAGAATCCACTGATCACCGGTCTGGTCAGCGCCATGTTTGCCACAATGACCACCGCTGCCTGGGCAGATATGAATGATGTGCGCGCCAATTTAGGCAAACTGCATGTGCCTGAAGGCTTTCATGTCGAAGTGTATGCAGAAGTGCCCGGTGCGCGCCAAATGGCGTTGGGCACCAACGGTAATGTGTACGTCGGCACGCGCGGTAACAAAGTCTATGCCGTGGTTGATAAAAACAAAGACCACAAAGCTGACCAGGTGGTCACTATTCTGGATGACCTGAAGGTAGGCAATGGCGTGGCCATGGTCGATGGTCATTTATATGTGGCAGAGCAACATCGCATCACGCGTTATGCCGCCCCCGATTTCGATTTAACCCTGCCATTTAAAGCCATGCGTGAAGTGATTTACGACAAATTGCCCGATAAGGCACACCACGGTTGGCGCTATCTGGCGGCGGGCCCAGACAACAAGCTGTACGTCACCCTGGGTGCACCGTGCAACATTTGTGACCCGGTCGGCATTGAGGCCTCGATTATCCGCATGAATCCTGACGGCAGCCAAGTGGAAACCTTCGCCAAAGGCGTGCGCAACTCAGTCGGCATGGACTTTCAACCTGGCACCAACACCCTGTTTTTCAGCGATAACGGCGTAGACTTATTGGGTGCCGATATCCCATATGATGAGCTAAACGCCGCGCCTAAAGCCGGTTTGCATTTTGGCTTTCCTTATTATGCCGGTGGTGATGCGCGCGACCCGAACTGGAAAAACAAAACGCCGCCTACAGAAGTCACCAAGCCTGTCGCTGAGTTTCAGGCACACAGCGCAAACCTGGGCTTTAAGTTTTATACCGGCAAACAGTTCCCGGCTGAGTATCAAGGCAATGCCGTGATTGCCCAACACGGTTCATGGAACCGCAAAGTGCCAGTAGGTTACCAGCTGGTACGCGTGGTATTTGACGCGCAACACCAAGTCAAGGAAACCAAGCCGTTTATTGATGGCTGGCTGAGCGCAGAAGGGGAAGTCTGGGGCCGCCCAACCGACGTACTGCAATTGCCGGATGGCTCTTTACTAGTGTCTGACGACTATAACGGTGTAATTTACCGTGTCAGCTACGATGGCAAAACACTCCCTGCGGCGGCCGCAACTACTGAGGCCAACACCTTGAGCGGGTTTGTCATGCCTGAGTCTGTGTTTGTCACGCCTGCAGGGGTGACTTATGTGTCCGAAATTGGTGAGTTTGGCAAACTGGGCGATGGCAAAATCACCCGCATTGCCGCCGACGGCACACGCACCACTTTAGCCGATGGCCTCAACGACCCCAAAGGCCTGGATCTGTTTGATGGTCAGTTGTACGTGGCCGATATGGACCGCGTCGTCCGTATTGATGCCAATAGCGGCTCACAAACGGTGTTTGCAGCGGCCAGCGCTTTCCCGCAAAAACCAGTGTTTTTAAATGATATTGAAATCGATGGCCTGGGCAATGTGTATGTGTCTGACAGCGGCGACGAGCAAGGCAATGGCGCCGGTATTTTCAAACTCTCGCCAGCAGGCAAAGTCACGCAAGTGCTTAAAGCCAAAGCCGGCATCAAACGTCCGAATGGTTTGCTGATGGATGGCCCGGACCGTTTGCTGGTGGCTGACTTTGGCACGGGTAAATTGTTCAGCGTGCACATCGGCGCTAAAAAAACCAGCGTCACCTTGCTCAATCAAGGCTTTGGCGGTGCTGATGGCCTGGTCAGAGATGCCAACGGCCTGCTGTATGTCAGTGACTGGGCTGGCGGTAACGTCTGGCAACTGACTGAGCCTAAAGCCACGCCACAACGCATCATTCAAGGCTATCAATCGGCGGCGGATATCAGCTTGTCAGCCGATGGCAAATCGTTGCTGATCCCTGATATGAAAGCGGGCACACTACACTCGGTGCCTGTGCATTAAGCCCTCAACAAGCCCGGAAATGTTCCGGGCTTTTTTATTCCCCCCAAGCGTTTAGCGGTATGTCACAATGCCAAATACGGGCCTGCTAACCGGCAGCCTGAATTCGAAAAATACTTATTTTTTTGTTTGGAGACTTTCATGAATAAACTGGTGATTGCCTTGTTGTTGTCTTGCGTCTGTATTTCTGCCAACGCGGGCCCGCAGCAAGAAAAAATGAAAACCTGTAATGCGGATGCTAAAACCAAAGCCCTGGCTGGTGACGAGCGCAAAGCGTTCATGAAAACCTGTTTGTCCGCTGACGGTGCCAGCGCTGGCTTGACTGCCCAACAAAACAAAATGAAAACCTGTAACGCTGACGCTAAAACCAAAGCCCTCGCAGGTGATGAGCGCAAAGCGTTTATGAAAACCTGTTTGTCAGCCAAATAACCACAGCCAACATGCTGCACCCAGATCGCCGGTGGCACTGCCACTGGCGATTTTTTATGATTGTTCAAATCTGCACTAAAGTTTCTTTATATTCTGCCGTTAATTGAGTTAGTCCTTGTTTTACCTACCGCATATAGCACGTAGGCAAGGCCCCACTGATCTGCGATTACCGGAACCCAATGGCATGAATACCGACATGAACACACTGGCCAGCAAGCTGATGATAATCATTGCGGCGCTAGTACATCAAACGGCCTCTGCCACCTCGGTGAGTGTAGCCAACACCGCTTATACCAGCACCTTTAATCATATAGGCATCACGGCTATTTTGATGGTGGGCGGATTACTGTTGTATCAATTCTGGCGCTTTTATCAACGCGTCCAACGCAGAGAAGCAGATATTCGCCAGCAACTCTGGCGCCAGGCCAATTACGATTACCTCACACAACTGCCTAACCGCTATCTGTTGCAAAAGTGCCTGGAAGAAGCCATCGCAGACTGTCAGCAATCACAACAACCCTTGGGATTATTGCTGATAGACCTCGACGGTTTTAAAGATGTGAATGATATTGCAGGCCATGCGGTGGGCGATCGTTTACTGCAAAATGCCGCGTTGCGCATCCAGTCTTGTGCGCGCAGCGGCACCACCACGGCCAAACTGGGCGGCGATGAGTTTGTGGTAGTGATTCCCAAATTGCAAAACATGCAGATGCTACATGAGATTGGCGCCAAAATTGTAGACACCATCCGCTCGCCGTTCTACATTGAAAACAATCAATATTTTGTCACGGCCAGCATCGGCATTGCTGTTTTTCCTGACCACAGCAAGTCTGGCGAAGAACTGATGATGTTTGCCGACCAGGCATTGTATGCCGCCAAACGCGCGGGCAAAAACCAATACCAGTTTTTTACGCAAACCATGCAGCGAGCGATCCGCGACCGCATTTCACTCACGCATGACTTGCGCTCGGCAGTCGCCAATGGCGAGCTGCACCTGGTCTACCAACCCATTTACCGGCTGCAAGACCTGTGCCTGATTAAAGCTGAAGCGTTAATCCGCTGGCAACATCCGACACGCGGCACGATTCCACCCGATGTGTTTATTCCACTGGCAGAAGAGTCTGGTGTCATTATCGACATAGGCAAATGGATTTTTGATGAGGTATTACACGATTTGTCGGCGATTGACCTGCTGCGCCTGCAGGGCACACAAATCAGCCTCAATATTTCGCCAGTGCAATTTGCGCATCCGCAACACCTGATGGCCTTTATCAAACGCTTGCAACACTCCAATATCCCTTGCGAGCGCTTTTGCTTTGAGATTACTGAAGGCCTGTTGCTGGAACCCTCCAGAGTCACCCAAGACACGTTAAAAACCGTCAGACAAGCTGGCATCAAGCTGTCGATAGATGATTTTGGCACCGGCTACTCGGCGCTCGGCTACCTCAAAAAATATCAAATCGACTACGTCAAAATAGACAAGTCGTTTATAAAAAACCTGGAGGTCGATAATTATGACTTTATTCTGTGTCGATCCATCATTCAGATGGCGCATGAGCTCAATATCAAGCTGATTGCCGAAGGCGTGGAAAATGCCCGCCAGGAGAACATCCTCAAGGTGATTAATTGTGATTTTATTCAGGGCTTTTTACACGGCAAACCCGCCATGTTTAGCGTCTTGCTGGAGCAGATCTATCAACAGTCAGCCCTTCAACGGGTGCATCGCCTGATGCCCAGCGAAACCAAACATTGATACTCACCAGCCATTTAAGCAAAAAAAGGGCGCGCCTTAGCGCACCCTGATGGCTCCAACCGCACTTAGATCAAGTAATGATCCAGCAACAAAAAGGCAAAAATCAGGCTCAGATAAAGAATGGAATACTTAAAGGTGGTTTTAGCCAGCGCGTCTGAGTAGTGGCGATAGAGGCTGACCACATAGTACATAAAAATACTATTCAATACAGCAGCCGATGCCAGGTACAGCCAGCCACTCATGCCCAGGCCATACGGCATCATAGACACAACCACCAGGATAATGGTGTACAACACGATGTGCAGCAAAGTGAATTGCTCACCATGCGTCACCGGCAACATCGGCATGCCGACTTTGGCATATTCTTCGCGGCGATATAAGGCCAGCGCCCAGAAATGCGGCGGCGTCCAGGCGAAGATAATCAGGAACATGACCAGTGCCTCTGGCGACACGGTATTGTTCACGGCAGCCCAGCCCAAAATGGGTGGCATAGCACCAGACGCGCCACCAATCACAATATTCATTGGGGTGGCAGGTTTTAGAAACACAGTATAGATCACCGCATAGCCGACAAAGGTGCCCAGTGTGAGCCACATGGTGAGCGGGTTGACCCAGTAATACAAAATACTGAGACCGATACCGCCGAGCACACTGGCAAACAGTAATGTTTCCATCTGAGATAATTGGCCAGTCGGCAATGGCCGCGCACGGGTGCGCGCCATCATGGCGTCAATCTTATGCTCGATGAGGCAGTTAAAGGCCGCGGCTGCGCCTGAGGCAAAAGCAATGCCCACCGTAGCTGCCAGCAGCACCGACAGTGGCACCATGCCCGGCGTCGCCATGAACATTCCTATAATCGCAGTAAAAACGATCAAGGCTGTCACGCGCGGTTTACATAGCGCATAAAAACTTCGCGCGCTCATGCTGGCTGTCGCCAATTGTGTCATCCAGGTTGCTTGCATACGATACTCCCCCTATTTTTTAATATGACGTTTTAATACGATGCTTTTGATACTCTGGCGTGAATGGCGACCAGCCACACGCCCAATAATGCGGCCCCGGCGTTATGCAACACCGCCAGCACCAATGGCAATTGCAACAGCAAGTTACTAATCCCAATCGCTACCTGGCAAAGCACAATGACTAGCAACCCCCAAGCCAAACGCTTAGAGGCCGGTCGTTGTAGCAAAAATCTCACGCTCACCAACATCCAGCCCAGCACCACCAGGGCGCCCAGCCGATGTATCCATTGGATAGCTGTCAGCGCATTCAAATGCAACTGCCCGCCATCGCGACTTTCGCCCAACGCACGCGTCAGATGAAATGCTTCGCCGATGTCCATGTCTGGCCACCACAGGCCATGGCAAGTTGGAAAATCGGTACACGCCAAAGCGGCATAGTTACTACTGGTCCAGCCACCCAGTAACACCTGCGCCATCCACACCACGAGCGCCAGCTGCAACCAGCGCTGCTGACAGGCTGGCAAGGCGATCTGCTGCTCGCTGCCATGGCGAAACGCTATCCAGCTCAACAATGCCAGCGTGGTCATGCCGCCCAGCAAATGCAGGGTCACCACCACCGGTTTGAGCAATAAAGTCACCGTCCACATACCGAGCAGCGCCTGCATCACAATCAACACCACCAAGCCCGCCGATAACTGCCAGGGCGTTTTAATTGTTTGCCGATGACGATATGCCAGCACAGCCAATGCTAATACTAGCAACCCGAGGCTCCCTGCCAGATAGCGATGTGCCATTTCTTTCCAGGCTTTGGCATGTTCTACCGGTTTGTCAGGATAAGCCTGCTGCGCAGACTGGATCGCCGACTCACTCTGTGGCACGGTCAATGCGCCATAACAGCCTGGCCAATCCGGGCAGCCCAAACCGGCATCTGACAGCCGCACGTAAGAGCCCAGCACCACCACACAAAAAGCCACGATTGCGGCCAATATACTTAATACTTTAAACATGCCCTACCCTGCCCACGAAGCCTTTAACAATTTAACTAAGTCTTTGCGTATCCACTTTGCTTCCAGCTCGGGGCCATACTGCATCATCACATTGCCAAGTGGATCAATAAAGTAAACCCGGTGTGCGTCTAAGGTGTTTTGCCCACCGCCACTCAGCATGCTGCCCAATGCTGATACCTGCTCAGACTCACCATTAATAATCAGCAAATCTGGGTAGCGGGCACGAATGGCTGTCGTATCGGCCTGCTGGGTAATCAACACGCGCTGCACGCGTATCATGTCTTTATATAACGAAACATAAATCTGCCGCATGTCATACAAACGCTGCATACAGGCAGGATCACACTCGCGCGCAATCAGGGCAATATTCCATTTATCCTGCCAAAATGCCGGTAATGCCTGCTGCTGGTCGCTGACCCAATGCGTCGTGTGCGCCATAGACACCGGCGGCTGAATCAACTCACCATAACTCTTGCCAGTAGGTCGCCAGTCAAATTTAATCATGGCCACTACCACCAATAATGGCACGGTAAAAAATACCGCCAGCAGTAAAAAAATCATGCGACCTTTACGCTGCTGCGCCTGGTCGAGCGCTGCCAAAGCATTTGTTTCTTCATGGGTCATATTCACGCCCGTTTCTCCACCATTTGAGTCAAACCGATCACTAAACTTGCCACGGCAAAGCCAAACCACTGGTAAGCATAACTGAGATGCTTCTCTACTTGCCCGGCAGGCACATCCCAATGCCGCAGGTAACCATCTGCCGCGGCAGGGTCTAGCTTGAGAATCACATCGGGAAACACGTACGGCACATGCTGGCGTAAATAAGTAAAGTCAATCACAGGCTGCACCGGCTGCCAGGTCTGGCCTGGTTTATCCAGCCTGTAGCCTACTTTTGTTTGCTGCCAAAACAAGCCCTGAATCACTTGCTCGGCTTGCGAGGTTGCAATCTCAGGAGTTTGTTGATGATCGGCAAAGCCTGCCAGCCAACCGCGGTTGACCCAAATGACGTGCTGCTGATCGCTGAGTAAAAAAGGAGTGATGACATGAAACCCGGCCTGCCCCTGCTCAACCTGGTTATCAAGAAAAAAAGCATATTGCGGCAAATAATGCCCCTTGAATTCTACCGTTTGTAAATGTAACGCTGCCACAGTATCAGGGGCATCCAGTGCTGGCGGCGGTGGCTGAATCACCGCGCCGTGATGCATCAAAGCACGCGTAATTTCTTGCTTCTGCGCTGCCTTGTGCCATTGCCACAAGCCGAGCCGCACACAGCCCCAAATGGCGACTACCATGACACATACCACCAGCCAGCGTACACGAACGACATAATTTCCCAAGGGTATTTGCATTTTCCAGCTTACAGCCCATAATGTAATCCACTTAACGCGAGATCACATCATGTTCATTAAAATTGTCACCATTTTGATACTGATCGTCATTGTTGGCAGCCTGTTTTCTGCACTGCTTTTTCTGCTCAAAGACAAAAGTGGTTCCGATCGTACAGTTAAAGCGCTAACCATGCGGATCGGCTTATCGATTGCCCTGTTTCTTGGCTTGGTCATTGCCGCCCATTTTGGTTATGTTGGCCACACCCTGTAACAAAGCCATTTCTGCTAAAAAGGGCGCTCAGTGCGCCCTTTTTGGTTCATCAGAGCATGTAGACAAAAATATACAGGCCCAACCACACCACATCCACAAAGTGCCAATACCAGGCCACACCTTCAAAGCCAAAATGATGCTCTGGTGTAAAGTGCCCTTTGATACTCCGTAACAAAATCACAATCAGCATCAGCGTCCCAATCGTCACGTGAAAGCCATGAAAACCGGTGAGCATAAAGAAGGTGGCACCATATGCGCCCGATTTAAGGGTCAAGCCCATTTCGGTATAAGCATGGTGATATTCAGCCGCTTGGCAACAGAGAAAAGTGACCCCAAGCGCGACGGTTAAAAACAGGCCAATAATCAACTGCTTGCGGTTGTTTTTAATCAAGCCCCAGTGTGCCCAGGTGATGGTTGCACCCGAACTCAGCAGCAGCAAAGTGTTAATCAGTGGTAAACCGCTCCATGACATCGGGTGAAACGCAGGGTTGGGCTTATAAGCCTCACCAAGCACCGTACCACCAGGACCTTGTGACGGCCACGCACTCAAAAAGTCTTTATACGGCGTAATATCAGGTGCGTAGGAGGCCAAATCAGGCACCGACAGCACACGCATATAAAACAGCGCGCCAAAGAAAGCGGCAAAAAATGCCACCTCTGAACAGATAAACACGATCATGCCGATGCGGAAGGATTTATCTTCCCATTTTTTATATTGCCCGGTCAGACTTTCCGTCACCACGGCACTCAGCCATTTGAACATCATGGTCAGAATCACCGCCAGGCCAAAATACATCATGTATTTGCCTGGCGTTGCCAGATAAGACAGCGCCGGATTCTTGATCGAACCATCCAGTCGCGTATCCGAACCGGTCACATTAAAAACAAAACCACTGGCCATAGACAGCAATCCGACAGAAATCAATGCCGGATAGATGCTGCCATGCGGGACAAAATAGTGATTTTCTGAATGACTAGCCATGCATTAACTCCCTATCCTTTAAACGTATTACGCTTCATTATTGTATTTACTGACTTGCCGGAAAAAACGAATACGACAAGGTCATTTCTTGTACATCTTTAGGCAACTCTGCACTGACAAAAAACCGCAGTGGTAATGCCCTTACTTCGCCAGGCTTGAGTGTTTGCCTGACAAAGCAAAAACACTCAATCTTTTTTAAATGTGCCGATGCTTTACCCGGTGTCACGCTTGGAATCGCCTGCCCGGCCACCTCAACATTGGTGGTATTTTTTGCTTCAAACATCACCGTGGTCACTTGGCCTGGATGCACCTTCACACTGCTTTGCTTGGGGTAAAAATTCCAACCCAAACCCGGCATGACTGAAGACACAAACTGCACTGTGACCTCACGCTGCAAATCCACAACGGCTTGACTTGCACTCTCTGGCGTACTTTTTGTTTTGCCATTCAAGCCCGTCACCGAGCAAATCACGTCATATAAAGGCACCAGCGCAAAAGCAAATAACAATGCACCGGCAATAATCCAGACTAATTTCAATGCCAATTTTTTATTGGCGGCGGCCTGTGTTTGTTCTAATGCCATAACCGTTACAAGCGCCGCTTACTTCCAAATCGTAAACATCGAAACCACGTACCAGACAATCGCCACTGCTGCTAACAGCCAGGCAATTTTCTTACTATTAAACTGCTTGGGATCACTCAAAATACATCAACCTTTTTACACAGCCAATCAATCACCGACTGATTGGCTTTTGCTTCAAATTTACTTAGCCTGTATCTATTCAGCCTAAATACTTACTTAACTACAGGCTGCTCAGTAAAGCTGTGGTATGGCGGCGGTGAAGACAATGTCCACTCCAGCCCTTGCGCACCCTCCCACACTTTGTCGGTGGCTTTTTTGCCCCCTTTAACACAGCTGATAATGATGTAGACAAACAGCAGCTGTGACAAACCCAGCACAAACGCGCCAACGGTAGAAATCATGTTGAACTCGGCGAACTGCAAGGCGTAGTCTGGAATACGACGCGGCATCCCAGCCAGACCAACAAAGAACTGCGGAATAAAGGTCACGTTAAATGAGATGGCAGTCAGCCAGAAGTGTGTTTTACCCAACTTCTCGTTATACATATGACCAGTCATTTTTGGCAGCCAGTAATATACGCCCGCCATGATGCCCATGATGCCACCCGCAAACAGGGTGTAGTGGAAGTGCGCCACCACAAAGTAGCTGTTGTGGTATTGCGCATCCGCCGCCACGTCAGCCAGCACCAGGCCAGTCAAGCCACCAATACCGAACAAAATAATCCAGCCAACCGTAAACAACATTGGTGTTTCAAAGCTCATGGAGCCTTTCCACATGGTGCGAATCCAGCAGTAGAACAGCACGGCCAATGGCAGAGAAATCGCCATGGTGCTATACATAAAGTACAGCAATGCAGGCACCGGCATCCCGGCCGTAAAGAAATGGTGCGCCCAAACAACGACTGCCAAAGCACCAATCGCCCACAACGAATAAACTTGCGCTTTGTAGCCATACATCGGCTTGCGGCTGAACGTCTGCAGAATCTGAGGAATGAACCCCCACACTGGCAGCAACAGAATATAGACCTCAGGGTGACCAAAGAACCAGAACAAGTGCTGGAACATAATCGGGTCACCACCACCGGCAGCGTCAAAAAAGTGCGTCCCAAAGTGACGGTCCGTCAGCAGCATGGTCACCGCACCGGCCAACACAGGAATCGTTGCAATCAGCAAGAATGCAGTGATCAACCAGCCCCAGGCAAACATCGGCATTTTCATCAAAGTCATGCCTGGTGCGCGCATGTTGTAAATGGTGACGATAATATTGATAGAACCCAATACTGACGAAATACCCAACAAGTGCACGGCAAAAATCGCGAAGTCGACACCGATACCGCCTTGCACAGACAGTGGCGGATAGAATGTCCAACCAGTCGCTAGTGCACCATCACCTACCCCAAACAGGGCCAGTGTGAACGGCAGAGTGAGCAGAATCGCAGATGGCGGCAAAATCCAGAAGCCCCAGTTATTCAAGCGCGGCAAAGCCATGTCTGGTGCGCCAATTTGTAATGGCAACATCCAGTTGGCAAAACCAGTCGCAGCAGGCATCAAGGCTGCAAAAATCATGATCAGTGCATGCACACCAATCAACTGGTTAAAAAACTCTGGATTCATGAGTTGCAAGCCAGGCTTGAACAACTCGGCACGAATGCCCAAAATCATAGACCCACCGACCAAGAACATCACCAGTGAAAATGTCAGATACATCGTACCGATATCTTTATGGTTGGTCGTTGTTAACCAACGCATAATCCCGGTCGGATGGTCGTCGTGATGCTCATCATGATGTGCTACGGTTGTAGTACTCATAGTGCTCTCCTAAAATCGCTCAAATATTATTCGCGTGCAGCTTTAACTTGCGCTGGCTGCACGATTGCATCGACTGCTGCTGTATTGCCTAGCGCGTTGCGCTCATAGGTAATCACTGCCGCAATTTCCGTATCATTTAATGTGGCCTTCCAGGCAGGCATTACGCCTTTACCATTCAACACACGGTCCAGATGACTGTCTTTTTGATATTTACCATCAGCACCAAAAATCGCGCCAGTGGCAATTTTGCTACCGGTGAGTGCAGGGAAAGCCGGTGGCAACCCTGCGCCAGTCACTTGGTGGCATACGGCACAGTTTTTCTCGTAAACCACTTTGCCCTGCGCCAGCAGTTCATCTTTGGTCATTTCTTTCACATCGTTTGCCGCTTGTTGCTCGCCCTGTTTTTTGGTCGCCCATTGCGCAAACTCTTCTTTAGACACGGCATTCACCACCACTGGCATATAGCCATGGCCTTTACCGCACAGCTCCTTACACTGTCCACGGTAAACGCCTGCTTTTTCCACCTGCACCCAGGTTTCACGAATAAAGCCTGGCACCGCCACACGTGATGAGCCAAACTGCGGCACCCACCAGTTGTGTAACACGTCAGAAGCCGTCATCAAAATGCGTACTTTTTCGCCCACAGGCAGCACCAGCGGGTTATCCACCTCCAGCAGGTAATGCTCGCCTTTGTCGGCCGCATTGTGCATTTGGTCATTGGTAGTCGCCAAGTTGCTCACAAACTTGATGCCTTTGGCATCGCCGTCCAGATACTCATACTGCCAGCGCCACTGCGAGCCGGTAATTTTGATCACCATGGTCGACTGGTCACGCGTATCTTCCATCATCACCACGCTGTGGTAAGCCGGAATGCCCATGATGACAAAGTCGATCAACAGCAAAATCGCAAATGGAATCAGCGTCCAAAAAATTTCAACCGCAGTTGAAGGTGCCTTGTCGGCGACAGGTTTGTAGCCCTTGCTTTGACGGTGAGTCACAATCGAGTAAATCATGATTGCCAGCACTGCCACAAAAATCACGGCAGTAATCAGCATAAACTTGTTGTGTACGTGTAAGGTATCCAAAGCCATCGGCGTCACCGGCTCTGGAAAATTCCAGGTGAAGTCAGCACGTGCACTTAAAGACAAGAACAATGCAAACGCACCAACCCCGAGTTTCTTCATCCCTTGCATCTAATCGCTCCAAAATCCAGTTATTTAGTTTTCAGAAGTACCCGCTTGAGATGAGAGGCCACTTGTTCGCGTTGCGCGTTATCCATGGTATCTCGACCAAACTCAACCTCTTGATGATGGGACCCAATCCACAGTGACGTTTTACCGTTCTCACCTTCCCTGAGCGTTATCCGGGTCCAATACGATTGAAAGCGAACGTGTTTTATTTCTCCCAGCACACTCTGCTCGATTTCAACCTGATCCTGAACGAAAGTAATTTTTTCGTAATCACCACGGTGACGCAATACCACCACAAACGCCAGAACCACCAACACTAACTCCAGGCCAGCAAACGGCAACACCATCCAGGCACCCATGTGCAAAAATGCCACAGCAATCAGCCCTGAAAACACCACCAGGCTCAGCAACAACTTGCATACGCTTTCTGTAGAAGCAGAGGCGTTAGGCCTGGTAATGCATTGTGTTTCGCAAATAGACAACATGTTTGCCAACCCAAATTTAGCTTGTAGCAACTAAATTACGTTTAGTTACAAATTTGTTACACGTTGTAAATTAGCACAAGAGGAAACGAGTGACAAGACAAAAAATAGCGATTCGCCGTGTCATCAATGTAAATTTATGGTGGGATGTGGTGAACACTGCAGCACGGCCATCAACCGCAAGCAAGCGCCTGCAACAAGGCGCGCAGGCAGTTTAAATACCCGTAGATAGCAAGAAAAAACACCCCAAGACTCAACAAAAAACCTTTTTTGTAAACACACAACTCGCGATGCAATCAGCTACAATTTTCTGCATCATTGCGCTCATCACACCTCCTAAACTGCAGTCACAGGAAAAAATATGACGACTGCATACGCGAGTTTTTTGTGGTAGATTCTTAATCGTCTCCTGATGTAAAAGCGTAGTCATACACCAAAATTTCGTGGTCGACTGGATGCGCAAAGCCAGCTACAACAAGGCTTCAGGACTGTTTTTTGTGTTAAATGATTAGCAATGCAAGTAGTGGTGACCAGCCATCGGCAAAAGCGCTTAAGCTTGGAAAGATCAGTCATGCAGTCTGCAAGCACTGATAGATGGCCACCATAATTTTTAGGGGGCTAAACACATGAGCATTCACAACCTACACGCAACAAAAGTCAGCGCTGACGATGACATTTCCATCCGTCAAGTAAATCCCAACATCATTCTCGACTGGCTGCATGCAGGGGTCACCGACATCCATCTCGGCGGCTGGGCCAGTCTGTTTTACGGCATCGTTCTCTCGGCCACCGGCGTCATCATACACAGCGTGTTTGCTGACAACTACTGGCTACTGGCTGGCGTCACCACCGGCTTTTTCTTGCTGGGCCCATTTTTAGCCATGGGCCTCTACGACTTAAGCAAACGCCTAGAATCCGGCGAGCCACCGTCACTCCGCCCCACCCTCACCGCCTGGCTACCCAACCTGCTCAACATCACCCTGTTTACCGGGCTGCTGATCTTTGTTTTTCTAGGCTGGACGCGCCTCTCAATGAGCATCTTCGCCCATTACTTTCATCACGCCCTGCCCACTTTTGCCGACGTCGTCATTAACGTCTTTACGTTTAAACAACCCACGTTTCTGTTCGTCTACTTCTCCGCCGGTGCCGTGTTTGCCACCTTTATTTTCAGCATCAGCGTCATCGCCATGCCACTCATGCTAGACCGCAACACCAGCGCCTGGACCGCAGCCATCACCAGCCTGCGCACCTGTGCCCGCAACCCGGTGACCATGACACTATGGGCGTTTTGTATTGTGGTACTGGTGGGGTTTGGCCTGGCGACCAACTTTCTAGGCTTGATACTCACCATGCCCGTGGTTGGGCATGCTAGCTGGCATGTATATCGCGATCTCATCGCCATTAAAAATTAATTCGGGCTGACAACAGGCGATCAGAAAAACACTGCGAAGCCATATAAAAAAGGCCTAGATCGGAATCTAGGCCTTTGAAACTGTTACCTTTTGCGCCTTTTCCGCACTATCTGAGAGCTCTACAATTGCCTAGCCCCCCTTATCTCAAAGCATCTACTTTACTGAGTAACAGCCTTAGCTTTCAAACGAGCCTGAGCCCTTGCGCATTTCTTAATTAAATCAATAGCAGCTATAGCTTGCTCTCCTTCGGTTAACTCCCTTTTGATCACATCCGTCAGCAACAGATTTTTTAAAAAGTCGTCCTCAATTTTTGAAGTAGGGCTTAACTTTTTAAGCTCTTTCTTGATGGTTAATAACACAGCGTCTGTAGTCAACAATGCGCCGATTGAATATTTGCTTGTCGCTTGCTGCTGTTGATAGAAGGCAGTCATGCTCGACTGAGTAAAACCCTCTCGACTCAAATTACCAAAGCACTCAATGAGCTGTGTATTTTTTGCGGTGGTTTGAAGTAGATCGACTTCAAATATCAGTGACTTATCGATTGGTTTGTCAAAGTGAATTTTGTAAAACTGCCAGGCGGCACCATTGGTTAATACGACCCACTCAATGCCGTGATTCGCTCCGTAATCGATAGCTTGTTTAACATGGTTTTCTTTGAGATCGATGTTGATTGCTTTGACCTCAACCAAGAATCTGACGTCATCATCGACCTTAACGGCTAAATCAACATAGGTACCGCGTATTGCGAACTCGGTTGTGATTTCAATGTATTTTTTATAGCCAAGCAGCTCCGCAAGCATATCGGCAAGAATAACGACTGTATCTGATTCGCTTATATCTCGGTTTTTAGCATCGGCCAGGATAGTTTGGTAACGCTTCAGGTTTAATGTTAAACGTTCAACGACTTTCTTTGGTAATGCCATGCCTCTCCCCTTATCGAAACAAATTATTAGAAGTTAACCCTATCGTTTATGCTGAAAGTTTGAAGCTTATACAATTAAAAACCCGCGATGAAAGCGGGTTTTAGGAAACACAATGAATGTAATGGCAATAATAGCCCTTTGCTCGTTATGAGCATAGACAACCCTTGGCCATCAACAATGGTGTCGTCTTTTTCGGCCAGTTTGGTATTTCGGAGCTGCGAGTCAGTGAGTGCCATAGGTATAACACTTTCGCGTGTATAAATAATTTACACACAAAGTTATACACGAAAAATGGTTATGTCAAGCGACCAAACGATATGAAAAAAGGCCTAGATTTTCATCTAAGCCTTTGGAATTCTTATGTTTTTGAGTCTTTTTGGTACTATCTAAATAGTAGTACTTGGTGCCGGGAGCCGGAATCGAACCGGCACGCCTTGCGGCGCTGGATTTTGAGTCCAGTGCGTCTACCAGTTCCGCCATCCCGGCATGGGATATAATGTTGGACATCTCAAAGACAGCTATTATAACCATAATTTTGATTTATGAAAACTCTAGATTTCGATTTTCACCTTCCCGCGCACTTAATTGCACAACATCCGCTGCCCAACCGTTCAGAAAGCCGCCTGCTTGAGGTCAATGCGATAACGCAAACCATCCAGGATAATTATTTCCGCCAGATTGCCGATCACTTTGAGGCGGGCGATGTGCTGGTCCTTAATGACACCAAGGTGATCAAAGCCAGGTTATTTGGGCATAAAGCCACTGGTGGCCAGATTGAGGTGATGATAGACCGCGTGCTTTCGCCGCAAGAGGCTTATGCGCAAATCAAGTCTTCGCGCTCGCCCAAAGCAGGCAGTTTGCTGCATTTATCCGGCGACTATCAGGCTGAGGTGTTAGGCAGGCATGCTGATATGTTTCATATCCGCCTGCTGGGTGATGAGTCCTGGTATGACTTTCTGGAACAATATGGCCAGTTGCCGTTGCCACCTTACATTGAACACACAGCCGATGCGGCAGATGACACGCGTTACCAAACCGTATTTGCCAAACACGCAGGCGCGGTGGCGGCACCGACGGCGGGCCTGCATTTTGATGAAGCCTTGTTACAGGCGCTCATTAATAAAGGCGTTCATGTGCGCTACGTGACATTGCATGTGGGCGCGGGGACGTTTCAACCGGTGAAAGTCGACAATATTGCCGAGCACCATATGCATAGCGAGGTTTACCATTTGCCTGAAGAGACGATTAGTACGATTTTGAATGCCCGCGCCAATGGCAAACGCGTGACGGCAGTTGGCACGACTTCGCTACGCACGCTGGAAAGCGCTGCACATGCGGGCAAGCTGTTTGCGCATCATGGCGACACCGATATTTTTATTACGCCAGGTTTTGAGTTCAAGTTGGTCGATCGACTGATCACGAACTTTCACCTGCCGAAAAGCACCTTGATGATGCTGGTTTCTGCGTTTGGCGGCTATGATTTGTTGCGCCAGGCCTATGCGCATGCGATTGATCAGTCTTACCGTTTTTTCAGTTATGGTGACGCGATGCTAATCACGCGTGCACCATCCTCGAAATCTTAAAACTTGCGCGTTAAAATACAGTCTATTAAACACCCATAAAAACAGGATGACGGAGCTATGCAATTCACCCCAAAAATATTGAGCGTACTGGCACTTTCTTGCCTGGCGTTATCAGCCCAGGCTGAGATTTTGCCTGAGGCAGAAGTCGGCGTGAAAATCCCCCTGGTTAAAAAACCAACCACACGCCCTATGGCCGTGGCTTATTTGCCCAGCAACCAACACTATTACATTGCCGATGGCGGCCTGGCGCCGATGGGCAGCGAATTCGAGGCGCCGATTTCAAAGTCTGAGGTGCACGCTTTTACCGCAGACGGTAGCTATGTCAACTCGGCCAAACCTGGCTACGACAATCGCTCGCTGTATTACAACCCAAACTCCGGCAAGCTGGAAACCATTACTTACAACATCTCCAGCGCGGTAGGTTTTTCACCCAACACTGGCATTTACAGTCTGGATGTAGGTGACAAAGGCGAGCTGCTGGAGACCTCGGGGGATGTGGCGCAGTTTAACCCTGCGTTTGGTGATGCAGGCACCATGCCCAGCTACGACCCCGTGAGCAAGCATTATTATGCCAAGCAGGACAGAGGCAACCTGGTATTTGTGGTCGATGCAAAACAGCGCGAAAAACTGCGTGAAATCAAACTCGACTTTGCCAAAGCCCAAGTCGCGCATGACGACGTCAGCGATCACTATATTGCGTTCACTGGCGTGGCTGGCAACGAGTTGGCCTTGCTGGACGTGGACCACAAAGCCGTCTTGATTTTTGACCTGAATGGCCAGTTTGTCGGCAAAAGCGCGCTGCCTGCGACCATGAAGCTACGCTCACAAAACCACTTTAATGGCTTGGGCTATACCAACGGCATGATGTTTATCTACCATGAGCCAGAAGGTGAGTTTGGCACCTATTACGGCTTTAAAGTGGTCAAATAAGGACACTCGCTGGATAAGTCACAGATAATAAAAAACCGCGCGATTGCGCGGTTTTTTATTGCATTTCAACCATTACTGGCTGGCAACATTCAGTTTGGGTGACGCAGCAAGCGGGTCATAATGCCAGTGATTGCGCCAGGCACCCACCACCAGGTTGGGATAGTCAGGCTTGCCCAGACTGCCGTTATAACGGCCTAGGGCACGGTAATAATCGCCCCGCTCAATATCCAGATAATGACGCAAAATCGTGCAGCCATAACGCAGGTTTAAGCGCATATCAAATAAATTATGCTCGTTGGTGCCGATAGACTTTACCCAAAACGGCATCACCTGCATATAACCACGGGCACCGACGCTAGACACTGCATATTTTTTAAAGCCGCTTTCGACGTGAATCAGGCCAAGCACCAATTGTTGATCCAAGCCAGCACGCGTTGCCTCATAGTGCACAGACTTCAAAAAGTCTTCACGGTATTGTGCGTCAGGTATGCGCTTAGCCAAACGGGCGGACATCTCCTGCAACCATTGTTGTGCTGAGAGCTCGTTATCAAATAACAGGCGCGGCGCGGCGAGATCGCTGACAGACTTTTGCATGAGTGCCTTGACGCTATTGGCCAGAGGTTCCTCTTTCTGGTTGCCAGCCATGGTCGGGGCTGACCATGCACACAGGCCAATCAGCACACACAAAAAAGACAAAAAGAATACTTTTTTCATCCCATCTATTCTAAGCAATATGCACGCGCCAGAAGCGCAAAACAGAGGGATGAACTCCCCCTAATTACTGACCAAGTTTGTCACGCAAAAACGCCACACATTCAGTCACTTGCAAGTTTTGTGCCTCCGCATCGGTGCGGCCTTTGTATTCCACTTTACCCTCAGCCAAGCCACGGTCGCCAATCACTACACGGTGTGGAATACCCATGAGGTCGCTTTCAGCAAACATCACACCCGGGCGTTCGCCACGGTCATCCAGCAACACATCAACGCCTGCTTGCTGCAACTGGGCGTAGAGATCAAACGCCGCCTGCTTCACAGCCTCACTCTTATCGAGGCCAATCGGGCAAATCACCACGGCAAATGGCGCCATGCTTAGTGGGAACACAATGCCTTTTTCGTCATTGCCCTGCTCAATGGCCGCGCCGACAATCCGTGACACGCCAATGCCATAACAGCCCATTTCCATCACTTGGGTCAGACCATTTTCGTCCAAATACGTCGCCTGCATGGCTTCGGAATATTTAGTGCGCAGCTGGAAAATATGACCCACTTCAATGCCGCGGCATAAATTCAAGGTGCCTTTGCCGTCCGGGCTAGCATCGCCAGTCACCACATTGCGGATATCGGCCACCACGGCTGGCTCTGGCAAATCGCGGCCAAAATTGACCCCTGCCAGGTGAAACTTAGGCTTATTGGCGCCACAAACAAAATCACTCATGAGGGCAACGGTTCTATCTGCCACCACGCGCACGTTAGCGTTTACGCCAACCGGGCCAATAAAGCCAGGTGGGCAGCTCAAGTTAGCGCGAATTTCTTCTTCGGTCGCCAGGCGGAACTCAGTGACGCCATCGACCTTGCCAAACTTCACTTCATTGAGTTGATGGTCGCCACGCAACAAGGCCAGCGTAAACACATCATCCACCATCAGTGCGACGGATTTTACGGTCTTGCTGACAGGCACCTCCAGCAACTTGGCGACGTCTTCACAGGTGGTTTGCTTGGGCGTATCCACTTCGCGCATGGTTTCAGTCGCTGCCGCACGGCTACCCGTAGCAACTGCTTCGGCCAGCTCAACGTTGGCCGCGTAATCAGACTGCTCGCAATAAGCCAGTGCGTCTTCACCGCTGTCTGCCAGCACGTGAAACTCTTGCGAGCCATCGCCACCAATCGCGCCAGAGTCAGCCTTCACCGCACGGAATTTCAGGCCCAGGCGGGTGAACACATTGCTGTAAGCCGTGTGCATGGTGTTGTAAGTATTCACCAGGCAGTCAGCGCTGGTATGGAAAGAGTAGGCATCTTTCATCAGGAACTCACGTGCGCGCATCACGCCGAAACGCGGGCGAATCTCGTCACGGAACTTGGTCTGAATCTGGTAAAAATTGAGTGGCAATTGTTTGTAACTGCTGATTTCTTTGCGTGCGATGTCAGTAATCACTTCTTCATGCGTGGGGCCAAAACAGAAATCACGCTCGTGACGGTCTTGAATCTTGAGCATTTGTGGGCCAAACACCGCCCAGCGGCCAGTCTCTTCCCACAGCTCTTTTGGCTGCACCGCAGGCATTAGCAATTCCAGCGCACCTGCTTTGTTCATTTCGTCGCGCACAATGTTTTCAACCTTGCGCAACACACGCAAACCCAACGGCATCCAGCTATACAAACCACTGCCCAGCTTTTTAATCAGCCCGGCACGCACCATGAGTTTGTGGCTCATCAGCTCAGCGTCAGAAGGAGCTTCTTTTTGGGTAGCAATGAAAAATTGTGAGGCGCGCATATTAAAGTAAATTGAATTGAAATCTAAAGGCAGGATTTTAGCCTTAAACCAGGCTTGAGTCAGTAACAAACCACAGCCATGCAATCTATTCGCTGGCAACCCCCATATTTTACATTTATACAAAACTAATATACATTAAGCATCAGTCACTTAGCCGCTTGCGGGCAATGCGTGTTGTGGCCTGCAACATGTCACAGAAGTCCTTGGATTTATTATTCAAACAATAGAAAGGCTTTAACTATGTTGGCACTCACTCATCGTACATCTTCAATACTCTCATCCGCCATTTTTCTGACGGCGCTATCCCTGAGCCCACAAGCGAATGCAGCACTTGTTAGCTATACTTCCGATGGTGCTGATCTCTTTTACAGCAGCATCAGTGACGTCAGTTGGACAAAAGATGCCAACTTGCTCTCAACCATGATCAGCAATAGTGGCTACAACACCGTGGTTGATGCCATTCTCACTGCGAATACCGGCACTACTTTTGGCAGCACGCCTTATACGCTTTCAAACGCTGACTTTAGCAATGTGGGCGAGACCTCATGGTGGGGCGCCATGGCGTTTGTTCACTACCTAAACACCATCAACTATGCAGGCAGTGATGAATGGCGCTTGCCCACGGTGACAGATATTGGCAATGATGGCTGCAACTGGAGTTTGGGTGACACCGACTGCGGATACAGTTCTGCGACTAACGGAACAACACCTAACGATGAATTTGCAGAACTTTATTATAAAGAACTGGAACTAGAGCCATTTGGTGGCGTGCATAGCTCAGGCTATGGTATAGGTAGCCCATTCAGCCAAGTGCAATCGTTTTATTGGACAGGGACTGAAGTGGTCAATGCCACGGACGCAGCATTTGAGTTCTTCGCGACGTATGGATATCAGGAAGTTTACATCAAAAATGCGACCACCTGGTTCGCCTGGGCTGTGACTCCCGGATCGATTATTCCTGTAGATGTACCGACCGCAGTTCCGGAACCAGAGACAAATGGTTTATTACTGATAGGAGTCGGCGTTATTCTTGCAGCATTTCGCAAGCGGCTAACCCAGCAATAGGACGACCATTACTGAACAGAGAGCGGGCTATCGTCTGGAATATAGCCCTCTTTCCATTGCGCCATCGGCACAATGGTTGCCGGGTAGCTGTTGTCGTAGAACCAGCTATCTACGGCGTATTCGGCATGGCTCTCAATCTCTTGAATCACGGCGGTGCTATGCGGCCAGCCGGTAAAAAAGAATTTGCGGGTGCGGGTATCTAAAATACGGTGAAAGTGTAGCAACCCGGCCTGTTGCATCAGGCGCATATAGGTCGTGCTATTGATGGCTTCGTCGTTGCAGTCTTGCTGATGCAGGTAGTCACTATTGTTGAAGGTGCCAGCGCGGTCAGCGGCAGTGCCGATTTTGGTGCCCACGATGTCTTCCAGCACGCCAATCGCTTGCGCAATCGCATCACGCTCGACTTGAGCGTTCGCGGGCAATGGGACAAAGTGGCGGGTGACATTATCCCATTCAGCCGGGGTCAGGCTAAGCTGGTCAAACTGGGCGCAACCACCGCCCTGACAAATTTCAAAAGCGGCTAATGTCGGCGTGCTGTGATAAATGCGGTTAATATCATTAAGATCGGCGTGGGCAAGCGGGATGCCGATGCCTGCGACACTAAAGAATAAGCACGCGATTAGATAATTCATTACGAGGTACGGCTTCTGGCGGGAAACAACGCGCGAGCTGTTCACCAATCGCCTGTATGCCGTATACCACACCTGCTTCAAACTGCTCACTTCTGAACATCCCTTCCATTTGCTGGCAGATCTGCTGCCAGCCAGCGTCTCCCACGTGTCGGTGTATGCCACGGTCGGCCACGATTTCAACATCATGGTCAGCCAGCAGCAAATAAATCAGCACGCCATTGTTGTGTTCGGTATCCCAGATATTGAAATGGCCGAATAAATGGATCGCACGCTGCCTTGGCGTCAATCCGCGCAGGATAGCATAGGTGGGCAAGCCTGACTCGATTGCCACACGGATCTCACCGGCATGATGGCGTTCGCTCTGCGCGATGGTGAGTTCGATTTGCTTGAGTGAATGTTGAGGAAACAAGGCTTTGACATGCCGTGGATGACTCCAAGCATGTTTGAACCAGCGTTTGAAAGGATGCACAGGTTTCATAAGATGTTTAAGCCTTTTTACCAGTCACCAGAAGCACCGCCACCACCAAAACCACCACCGCCGCCACTAAAAATGTCCGGACCACGGCTACCGCCTGAGTAACCACCAAAGCCGCCAGGATAAGCTCCATACGATCCGCCGCCACGCCCGCCCATGGCCAGCGTAAACACAAAGGCCGCCAGGCCAATCAGACCCATGATCAATGCTGTCGCGCCCAGCCAGCCAGCGAGGCCGCCCAGCAATCCGCCGGTGACCAGACTCCCCGGAAAATCGCCCAGCATGCTCTTAAAGATCGCGCCGCCGATAATCGCCGCAAACATTAAAATAGGCAGCATGCTCATCCAGTCGTCAGCATGTGCCTGACGCGCCTGCTTAGTGGGGGCTGGTAACTGCTCGCCTTGAATCAGTTTAATCAGGGAATCTGTCGCCAGGTTGAGGCCCTGGTAAAACTGTCCTTGCTTGAAAGCAGGCGCGATCTGCTCGCTGATAATCCGTTTGGCAATCGCATCGGGGATCGCGCCTTCGAGGCCGTAACCGACCTCAATACGCATTTTTCTGTCGTTTTTGGCGACGATAATAATTACGCCGTCATCTTCTTTAGCGCGGCCGATTTTCCAGGCGTCGGCTAAACGGATACCAAACTGTGCAATGTCTTCTGGCTGCGTGCTAGGCAATAACAGCACCGCCACTTGCGAGCCAGCCTGCTGCGAAAACTGGCTCAGCTTTTGGTTAAGTGCGGTTTTCTCTTCGGCAGACAAGGTCTGCGTCAAATCCGTCACCGCAGTTTGCAGTGGCGGAATATCGACCAGACCATCGGCTGCCTGGCTGGATGCAATGCCAAACAGCAAGCATCCGGCAAGCAATAAAGATTTCCAGCGAACAGCCATGGTTAGCAACTACTTGCTATCACCAAAATCGACTTTAGGCGCAGTAGAAATCGCTTTTTCGTTTTCAACCGAGAATGAAGGTTTGGGCTGATAACCAAACATCATGGCAGTTAAATTGTTCGGAAAACTACGCACGGCCACATTGTATTGTTTGACCGACTCAATATAGCGGTTACGTGCCACCGTCACACGGTTTTCAGTGCCCTCAAGCTGCGCCTGCAAATCACGGAAGCTGCCATCGGCTTTCAGGTTAGGATAGTTTTCAGACACCACCATCAAGCGTGACAACGCGCTGGTGAGTTGGCCTTGCGCTGCCTGAAATTTAGCAAAGGCATCCGGGTCATTGAGCAACTCAGGCGTCACCTGCATGCTGCCCACTTTGGCACGCGCCGCTGTCACTTCAGTCAGTACTTTTTCTTCGTGGCTGGCATAGCCTTTCACGGTAGAGACCAGGTTAGGCACCAAATCTGCACGGCGCTGATACTGGTTAAGTACTTCAGACCAGTTGGCCTTGGTTTCTTCATCCAGGCTTTGAAACTGGTTGTAACCACAGCCAGACAGGCTCAGGGTAGCTACCAGTAAAAGCATATTTAATAATCGACGCATGTCAGACTCCAGTCAAAAAACATTAAATTCAAATACTACTTTATTCAGGCAATAGATGCGGGCGAACGGACGCGTATTCAAGTTGCCACGTCGGTATTTTTCGCCAGTAACAAACACAAGTCTTGCCAGACTTCGCGCTTTAATAATGGGTTTTCGAGGATGGCCTGTGGATGATGGGTAATGACGACCATCATGTCGCCATACGGGAGAATCTGGCCGCGAACAGCGGCCATTTGCGCATATTCAGTCGCTAAAAATTGATTTGCCTGTGCCAGACCAAACAATACACAAAAGCGAGTGTTTACTTGCGTCAGCTGCAATGGCTGTTGATACAGCGATACTTCCTCAAGCGGTAATTGCAACGCGCGCATCATGTTTTGCAGCAACTGCTGGCTCTGCGCATCATCGGCTTGGGGGCAATAAAGCAGCCACGGTGTTTGCACCAGCGGCTCGACTGCAACCGCAGGCGAATCAGCTTCAAATTCTGGCAGCACCTCTGATGGCGTTTGCTGCGTCATTACGATCGGCGCTGCCATCTCCATCGGTTCTGACACCGATGCGACCACAGGCTCAACAATGGGCGTGGTAGCCTCAATGACAACCTCAACCTCAGCCTCCACCACAGACACCGGCGCCGTAATCGTCACTGGCGACAGACTAGCAGGCGCTGGCGACCGCGCCCGCCACACGGGCAGCAACTCCAATTCGCGCAACATGTCTTCACGACCTAAACTCACCAGGCACTCCTGTTCATAATGCCAACCCCATCAATACCGCATCTTCGCGGCCAGTCTTGGTCGGGTAATAATTGCGGCGTACACCCATCTCACAAAAGCCCATAGACTCATACAAAGCAATCGCCTTCGTATTGCTGACGCGGACTTCAAGAAACATATTGGCGGCTTGATGGCGCTGCGAAACATCGACCATCTGCGCCAGCAAGGTGCGCCCCAAGCCCTGCCCCTGAAACGGCTTGGCCACACTCAGGTTCAACAGGTGCGCTTCATCCAGTACCATCATCGCCAAGGCGTACCCCACCAGCTCTCCGGCAATCTCCATCACCCAGGCACTATGCCCCGCATTAAGTGAATCGTTAAAATTGCCCAATGTCCACGGGTGGCTATAAATCGTCGGCTCGATGCGGCTGATCGCAGCCAGATCGTCATAGGTCATTGGCCTGAACGTTACCTGATGTTGGGGCAAGGCGCTCATATCACTTACAGCGTTTGCCCTTGCGCACGCTCAGCCGCCGTCAACGCGACACGGTTACGCACATATAAGGGCGCTGCTTCATGCGCAGCGTGCGCCTGGCCCGCTGCAAACTGTGGCAGCGCCAACGTCAGCATCGCAGTGGCTGTAGGCATCAACTCCGGGCGGATACCTGCCAGCTGACCACGATATTTTTCTGACAAAACCTGCTCAAACACACGCCATCCAGAGCATGCACCCAGCCAGCCATCGCCTGCAACGGCAGGCACCTCTTGCGGCTTGCAGACCACAGGTGGCGATACCTCGGCCCAGCCATCACCATGCCTTATAAAGGCCGCGTGATACACCTCACCCATTCGTGCATCCAGGCACACCAGCACTTTGTCAGCCCCTGCGGTTTGCCAGGCCGTTTCGGCCACCGCCAGCACCGAGCTAATCCCCACCACGGGCAAATAAGCACCGAATGCCAAGCCTTGCGCCACACCCACAGCAACCCGCACACCAGTAAAAGCACCAGGGCCGGTGCCGTAAACAATCCCATCCAGCGCCGAGAGCTTGATGCCAGCCTCAGTCAGCAAGCGCTGAATCTCCGGCAAGATACGCTGCGACGCCGCCGGGCCGGTGACTTCATCAAACGTGCGTAGCCCTGCCTTGGTTTGCAAGGCAAGTGACAAGGTTTCAGTGGAGGATTCGAGAGCGAGTAAATTCATCATAGAGGGCGCCAAGCCGCTATTTTGCCATAAGGACGGCCGGTCATGCAGCGATTACTTGCGATCGCGTAACCTTACCCACCTCTCATTATCATTTAAGTAAAAGCAATCATTCATCTCAATTATTAGATTTAATTGTCACTCACTTAAAATAACCAATCGGGCAACGCCTTTTTTGTTGCCTGATGCGTGAGCAAGGTTACTCTTTGAGTGAGGCACAGTCTTAGTTATCAACAGAACAATCAGCCACTAAACTCGCCCTAGCAGCTTGCATAAAACGCAAGCTGCCGCGCAACTCAAACAGGCGCTCCCTCTACTCTTATTTTGTCTCCGCTACTCAGCGTGATGGGATGGGATGATTCTCGCCAAACGAACCTCCTCGGGATTTGGACGATTCAAAAACCCGATTCTTTTTTCTTGTTTGTTTAATTTGGGAGCGGTGGCAGTCGCATGGTGTTCGGGGTCCCCATCTGACGCGCCGAGTACCGCAGGCAAAATAAGGAGGAAGGGAGCGACTGTTCGAATCCCGCGGTGGGCTGCGTTTTGTGCAGGCCGCTAGGATGAGTTTCGTGACCGCTTATTTTGACGAGCAACGCAGGAATCAAGCGGAAGCTGGGGTGCATTTCTTTTGGTTACTTGTTCTTTGGGCAAGCAAAGAAAAGTAACTCGCTGAAATAGCGAAAAGAAACATCAAAAACAACGGCAAACCCGTGGGCATCAATGCCCCCCGCCTACACTAGAATGTCGAGAATGAGATTAATCTACGAAGTAGATAAATGAAAGAATGACTTTCTAAAGCGCCCCAGCATCACAGCGCCGACCACTAATAGCTATGCTTAGCCTCTGGAAAACGCCCGTCCTTCACTGCCCTGACATAATCCTCCACCGCCTGCTGCACACTCCCCGCCTGCTGCAAAAAATTTTGCGCAAATCTGGGTGCTTTGTAGTCTTGCGGCGCTTTATCTGCGGGGCCGCTATAAATCCCCAACAAATCTTGTAGCACCAGCACCTGGCCACTACAACCCGCCCCAGCCCCTATGCCGATGGTTGGCACATTGATCGCCCGCGTAATCTGTTCAGCCAGCGCTGCAGGCACCATTTCAAACAGCACCATACTCACGCCTGCGTGCGCCATGGCTTGCGCGTCGGCCAGCATGGCGTGGGCAGCCGCTTCAGTTTTACCCTGGATTTTATAACCACCGAGCTTTTCAACCGACTGCGGCGTAAAGCCCAAATGTGCACAGACTGGCACGCCGTGTTCAACCAGGTATTGTGCTGTAGCGACCATCTCGCCGCCGCCTTCAATTTTCACAATGTGTGCACCAGCGTCTATTAATGCCTGTGCATTGGCCAACGCAGTAGCTTTGTCGTGCTCATAACTGCCTGCAGGCATGTCGCTCATAATCACGGTATGCGGTGCACCGTTAGCAACGATACGCGTGTGATAGAGCATATCCTGCATGGTGACGCCCAACGTTGTCGTGGCACCTTGTATGACCATGCCCAGCGAATCACCCACCAGCAGCACATCGACGCCTGCCAGCGCCAACAGCTTTGCAAAGGTGGCGTCATAGCAGGTGAGCATGGCGATTTTTTCGCCCACGCTTGCGCGTGATAATAGAGCGTTTAGCATATTAGACTGAGAATTTTAAAATACATATACGGGATAAAAACCAAGACGCGCGGAACGCAGAAACCGCCATGTACAGCAGTACATGAGGATTTCGAAAACGCAGTTTCAGTGTAGGCTAACCTTAAGGTTACGCCGAAACTAAAAAAGCGCGCAACGCAGGAGTTTGCCCGTAGATGCATTTTAATCAGAAGTTGGGGTTAAAGTACTCGCGGCTACTCTTTATCTGGCTAATACGCTCGATCAGCAGATTAAACGCTTCCGGGTCTTTAATAATATTGAGCTTTTCGTTGTTTACAATCAGCAGCGGCGAGGCATCATAGCCATGAAAAAACTCACTGTAGGCCTCGGCCAGGCGCGCAATATACTCACGCGGCATGTCCTGCTCATAGCTGATATTGCGCTCTTCAATGCGGTCCATCAGCGCATCGACCGGCGTTTGCAAATACACCACCAAATCTGGTTTTGGCGCTTTGAGCTGCAAATGGTGGTAGATCTGGTGATAGAGCGAATACTCTTCTTCATCCAGATTCAGGCGCGCAAACAGTGGATCTTTCTCGAGAAAGAAATCGGACACGGTGGGCTGGCCAAACATATCACGCTGGGCCATGTCTTCAATCTGACGCGAACGCTGGAACAAAAAGAATAACTGTGTTGGCAGGGCGTAACGCTGCGCATCCTGGTAAAAGCGGGTCAAAAACGGATTGGCTTCGGCTTTTTCAGATAGCAATTCGACTGCAAACTTGTCGGCCAGCATGCGCGCCAATGTGGTTTTACCACTACCGATCGGCCCTTCAATCACAACATAAGGAAAACGGGTAAACATGATGGTTGCTCGTTCAGCGGATTTAATTCGAATTCAGTTTGCGCACGTCATCGTGCGGGTGTTCTGTTGTCCATTCTACAACAGTCTGTCCGTGTGGCAGTATAAAGTCAGGCACAATTTCAGCCAGCGGCAAAATGACAAAGCCGCGTTCATGCATGCGTGGATGCGGTAATTTGAGCAGTTCGGTGTCCAGTTGCATGCCGTCATAATCTAGCAAGTCGAGGTCCAGAATACGTGGCGCGTTAGGAAACGGGCGCTCGCGGCCAAAGGTCTGTTCAATCTCCAGCAATAACTGCATCAATTGCGGCGCAGGTATCTCGGTCGCTACCTGCACCACGGCATTGATAAAGTCGGGCTGATTATCGTAACCAACCGGCGCAGTCGCATACAGGCTGGATGCTTTGATTAACATTAAACCGGGCGTATTGGCCAGGGTGGCTATCGCGTTGCTGACCTGTGTCTGCGGCTGCTGCAAATTGCTACCCAACGCAATCAGGGCGATCGCCATTAAGCCGATTCTCCACCCGCAGGCTTTTTCTTGCGCGGTTTGCGGCGACGTTTTTTCGGCCCACTTTCTGGCAGCAACATGGCGGTACGCTCTTCGGTGCCCGCATCGGCAAAGCGTGTCCACCAATCGCCCACTTCTTGTGGCAACTCCCCCGAGGCGCAGCGTAACAGCAAAAAGTCATAGCCAGCACGGTATTTAGGATTAGTCAGCAAGGCATAAGGACGCTTGCCAGAACGCTGTTCGAAGCGTGGCTGCATCACCCAGATTTCTTTCATGGTCGCCGTATAGCGGTTATGAATCGCCATTTTTTCAGCCTGCTTGTCAATCACCTCGTTCATCGCCTCATGCAAGGCCGGAATGATGTACTCGCCACGCTTTTGCTTTTCTTGCCAAGCTTGCAGCACCTCATGCCACAGCAAGGTGGCAAACAAGAAACTAGGGTTGGAAGACTTGCCGGACAAAATACGCTCATCGGTATTTTTCAGCGCCAGCATGACAAATTTTTCACCCATTGGCTGCTTGAGCACAACATCGAGCAAAGGCAACAAACCATGGTGCAACTGCTGGGCGCGCAAGGCATTGATGCTCTCAATCGCATGGCCGGACAAGAACAGCTTGAGCATTTCATCAAACAAGCGGCTAGGCGGCACATCTTCGAGCAAGTCCGCCAGTTTGCGTATCGGCGCCTCGGTCTCCCGCTCCAGCTTCAAGCCCAATTTGGCAGACAGGCGCACCGCGCGCAACATACGCACCGGGTCTTCTTGATAACGCGTCACCGGGTCACCAATCATGCGTAAGGTTTTGGCGCGCACATCGGCAACACCGTGATGAAAATCCAGCACTTCCTGACGCTTGGGGTCGTAATACAGCGCATTGGCAGTGAAATCACGGCGCACAGAATCTTCTTCAATTGAGCCAAACACGTTATCGCGAATAATGCGGCCACTGTCGTTGGTTTCAGAGTCACCCTCACTTAAATGATGGCCACGGAAAGTCGACACTTCTATCGTCTCGTGCCCCCACAACACATGCACCAGGCGAAAGCGACGGCCAATAATGCGCGAACGTCTAAACACCTTGTGCACCTGCTCAGGCGTGGCATTGGTCGCTACGTCAAAATCCTTGGGCGGATGATTGAGCAGCAAATCGCGTACCGCGCCACCGACAATATAGGCCTGAAAACCGGCCTTTTGCAGTTGGTCGCAGGTTTTGAGTGCGGCCTGGCTAATATGCTTCTGGTTGATTTTGTGTTTGCCCACTTGGATGATTTGCGCCGCAGGCAGTTGGGTATGGGTATTCGCTTTCGCACGACGGCGAAATATTTTTTGCAGTAATTGTTTAATCATTATTTTTGCATTTCGAGCGCCAGCGTTGGCCGCGCTACAGTTTATGTTGGTTATTCCACAATACATCCGGCACACCTGCATGCCGGTTCAGGGTACGACAGAGCACAAAGAGTAAATCAGACAGGCGATTCAGATATTGTAAAGCCACCTGCGTCACCGGCGACTGCGCCTGTAACGCATGCAAGACACGCTCGGCACGCCGACACACCGTACGCGCCAAATGACACACTGCAGCGGCGCGACTGCCACCTGGTAAAATAAACTCTTTTAACGGACTCAGCTCCTCATTCCAGGCATCCAGCGTCAACTCCAGAAACGTCACTCGCCCTGCCTGTATAAAGGTGTGCCCGGGCATGCATAACTCGCCACCAAGGTCGAACAAGTCATGCTGAATCGCCAGCACACTGTCACGCACATCCTCGGCAACATCCTCGACCAGCAACATGCCGAGCACCGCATTCAGCTCATCGACATCGCCCATGGCTTCCACCCGCAAGTCAGATTTTGCCACGCGCGAGCCATCGCCCAGCCCGGTCGTGCCACTATCACCCGTACGTGTATAAATCTTACTCAGCCGGTTGGCCATGCCTGACACCTGTCTAAAATCCGATATAATCCAGCCATTATAAATCATACCGTGCCATTTCGATGTGCTCAGCGATTGCAGTCAATGCCCCCATCGGCGTGATGGATTCCGGGGTCGGTGGCCTCAGCGTGCTCAAGCACCTCACACGCCAGCTTCCACACGAGCATTTCATCTACTTTGCTGATAGTGCGCACGCCCCTTACGGCAACAAAACCGCCACAGAAATCCAGCAACGCTGCGCCATCATCGCCGACACCCTCATTGCCCAAGGCGCCAAAGCCTTGGTCGTCGCCTGCAACACAGCCACCGCTGCAGCCATCGGCGCCATGCGCCAACACTACACCCTGCCGATTATCGGCATGGAGCCCGCCGTCAAGCCCGCGGCTGCCGCCAGCAAAAACGGCATCATCGGCGTACTTGCCACCACAGGCACCCTGCAAAGCGCACAATTTGCCGCCTTGCTAGAGCATTACGGCCAAAATGTACAAGTCATCACCCAAGCCTGCGTAGGGCTAGTCGAATGCATAGAACAAGGTCAGCTAGAAACCCCGCACACGCTCGCGTTATTGCAACAATATTGCCAACCACTCATCGCCGCAGGCGCAGACACCATTGTGCTAGGCTGTACGCACTACCCGTTTGTGCGTAAACACATTCAAGACATCACAGGGCCAAATGTCACTTTAATCGATACTGGCGCGGCAGTGGCGAAGCGCTTGCAGCAGGTGCTCGAGCAACAGCACATGCTCAATGCAGCAACGGAAGCTGGGGATTATGTGTTTTTGACAAGCGGGACGAAAGAGACTGAGATCGTCATGGAACAGCTTTGGAGGCTGACTGCCTAGACTTTTCTGTGCGACGATGGAATCGTTATAAAAATAATTCCTAGGAGTTTTACAGCTGTGGCGAACTTCCGCCACTTTCTATTTCGCCTCTCGGCGAGTCACTTTCTGGTGCTTGTCCCCCAGAAAGTAACCAAAGAGGACGACACCCAGCCATCACGGCCTAAAGGCTCCCTTGCGTTGCTCAACAAAATAAGCCGGTCACGAAACTCGCCCTAGCAGCTTGCACAAAACACAAGCTGCCGCGGAGCTCAAACAGTCGCTCCCTCTACTCTTACTTTGTCTCCGCTACTCAGCGTGATGGGATGGGATTCTTCTCATTTAAGTAGCGACACCACAGTTTGGACGATTAAAAACCAGATTCTTTTTTCTTTGTTTAATTTAGGAGCGGTTGCAGTCGCATGGTGTTCAGGGTCCCCATCTGACGCGCCGAGTAGCGCAGGCGAAGTGGGGGCTTTCGGCCATCGGCTGTTCGAGCTCCGCAACAAGCCACGTTCTGTGTGGCTTGTCAGGGCGAGTTTCGATGGGCGCCCACTTTGGCGAGCAACGCAGGAAATAAGCGGAAGCTGGGGTGCATTTCTTTTGGTTACTTATTCTTTGGGCAAGCAAAGAAAAGTCACTCGCTGTAAAAGCGAAAAGAATCATTACAAACAACCACAAACCCGTGGGCATCCATGCCCACCCTACACCGACCAATCAAAGAACAACCTTTTATCGCAATCTCACCACACATGGATTCCAACCAACGCCTGAATGACGACAATAGGTTGAATTACACAAAGTAGAATGATGAAAGAATGACTTTATCAAGCCATCCAAACCCACGCATCTCAAATCCACCAACAAAAAACCCACGCATTGCGTGGGTTTTTCTACTTAATGATGATGCACCTGCGTGCCGGGCTTTAACTTATATTTAGTCCCGCAATACGGGCATAAAACCTCACCCGTTTTTGCCACATCCAGAAACACGCGTGGATGCGATGCCCATAAAGCGACTTCTTTGGTCGGGCAGTGCAATGGCAGGTCTTTGCCGTCTACTTCAAACTCTTTGACATCAGACATTCAAATTCTCCAGCAAATTAGCAGTTGCCAATCAATTAAACCAATGTCAACCAATGTGCGTACTTAGGATTTTTGCCTTTAACGACATCAAAGTACATGGTTTGCAGTTTTTCTGTGATCGGGCCACGTGTGCCTTCACCAATCGCGCGGTTATCCAGTTCACGGATAGGCGTCACTTCAGCCGCAGTGCCAGTGAAAAACGCTTCGTCGGCGCTATACACTTCATCACGGGTGATGCGTTTTTCGATCACTTCCAGGCCCAGCTCTACTTTTGCCAGGTGGATGATGGTGTCGCGGGTGATGCCTTCCAGTGCTGAGGTCAGGTCTGGCGTATACAGTTTGCCGTTACGGATGATGAAAATGTTTTCACCGGAACCTTCAGCCACGAAACCGTCTACGTCCAGCAACAGCGCTTCCTGGTAACCGTCTTGTGCGGCTTCCTGGTGCGCAAGGATGCTGTTCATGTAGTTGCCGTTAGCTTTGGCTTTACACATGGTGATGTTGACATGGTGACGCGCAAATGAGGACGTTTTGACGCGGATACCTTTGGTAATCGCCTCTTCACCCATGTAAGCGCCCCAGCTCCAGGCAGCCACAATGACGTGGGTGGACAAGGTTTTAGCAGAAATGCCCATGGCTTCTGCTCCGTAAAACGCCATTGGGCGCAGGTAAGCAGAGTCGAGATTGTTTTCACGCACGGCGGCTTTTTGCGCCTCGGAGATGGTCTCTTTATCAAACGGCATTTTCATGCCGAGGATGTGTGCGCTCCGAAACAAGCGGTCGGTATGCTCTTTCAGGCGGAAAATCGCGGTGCCTTTATCAGTTTTGTAGGCACGCACCCCTTCAAATACGCCCATGCCGTAATGCAGGGTATGAGTTAATACATGGGTGGTGGCGTCACGCCAGTTGACCATTTTGCCGTCGTACCAGATAACGCCGTCACGGTCTGCCATCGAACTCGGTATTGCCATTTAAACTCGCCTTTAATCCGTCAATCATCAAAACCAATATTGTAAACTAATCTTGCGACTTTTCGCCTATGCTAGAATCCATTTCGATGATGATTTACAAGGATTTTTTAGATGCGTATGGGTTTTAAGTGGGTTTACCTGCTAATGATGCTTTTAGCCATGCTGCAAGCGGCTTGCCAGCAAAGCAACGCTAGCCGTTTTATCGGCACCGATTTAACGGGCACCCAGTTTGGCAAACCGCTGTCGTTAACCGACCACACCGGCAAATTACGCAGCATGAGCGACTTTAAAGGCAAGGTGGTGGTGATGTTTTTTGGCTACACGCATTGCCCGGACGTGTGCCCGACCACCATGAGCGACCTCAAGCAAACCATGAAGCTGCTGGCTGACCAGGCCAATGACGTGCAAGTGCTGTTTGTGACGGTGGACCCGGCGCGCGACACGCAGGCAGTGCTGGCGCAGTTTGTGCCGGGGTTTGACGCGCGCTTTATCGGCTTGCGCGGCACCGAGGCCGAAGTGGCGGCCAATTTAAGTGAATATAAAGTGTATGCGGCTAAAGTCAGTGAGCCAGGTAAGTCTGGCTACACCATGGACCATAGCGCAGGCATGTATGTATTTGATAAAACCGGGGCGCCCCGCATTTATCTGGGTTACGGCGAGAAACCAGAAAATATCGCGCATGATTTACGACTTTTATTGTAATTTAGCCAGCACTTAACAAGCTGACCAAGAACGCATCAAGAACGATTTTCATTTATATTTTTATTTAAAATATTATTTAAAATCAAATACTTACATTTATATTTTTCATTGCATGATTTCTGCTTTCCTGTATGATGGCTGCATCAAAAATGCAAACAGGAGCCGTCCATGAAAGGCGATAAAAAAATTATAGACATCTTGAATGACTTGCTGGCAGGCGAATTATCCGCCACCGACCAGTACCTCATTCACGGTGAAATGTATGCGGACATGGGGCTGAGCGTGATCTCAGAGCACATTCTGCATGAGTCCTTACATGAACGTGAACATGCCCGCGCACTCATCCAACGCATTTTGTTCCTTGAAGGCAAACCCAATGTGGCCAAGCGTGATCCGCTCAACATTGGCAAAGATGTGAAGTCGATGCTGGAGTCTGATCTGGCGCTGGAATACACCGTGGTCAAACACCTGAAAAAAGCCATTGAGGCCTGTGAACAAGCGCAGGACTTTGTCAGTCGTGAAATGCTGCTGGTGCAACTGGATGACACCGAAATGGACCACGCCTACTGGCTGGAAAAACAACTCAGCCTGATCAAACTGGTGGGCATGGAAAACTATTGCCAAAGCCAGATGAATAACAGCCCAGCGGCAGAATAAGGAGTAGCCATGAAAGGCGATAAACAAATGATCATCACCTTGAACAAGGTGTTGAAAAACCAGCTAACCTCGATTAACCAGTATTTTTTACATGCCCGCATGTTTAAAAAATGGGGCCTGGAAAAGCTCAACGATTACCAGTACAAACAATCCATCCGCGTGATGAAAGAAGCGGATGAAGTGATTGAACGCATCCTGTTTCTGGACGGCCTGCCTAATTTGCAAAACCTGGGCAAGTTGCTGATTGGCGAAGAGGTGGTGGAATGTTTGCAAGGCGACCTCAGCTTTGAAAAAGAAGTGCAGCATCCGCAACTGGTCGAGGCGATTGCCGAGGCAGAAAAATTGCAAGATTACGTTACCCGTGACTTGCTGACTGAGCTACTGGAAGCCTGCGAAGAAGCCGTAGACTGGCTGGAAACCCAGCAGCGCCTGATTACAGATGTGACGCTGCCTAACTATCTGCAATCACAGATTGAATCCGAATAAGCTCGGCCTGTATGACAAGCTGTTGAATTAAGCCGCGAAAGCGGCTTTTTTTATGGCTGTCAGGAACCAATTTCGCCTTGACAAACTCTCAATAAATGATAATAATTATCATTAGTAATCTTATGAGAGGCAATATGTACGTTTGCGTGTGTAATGCAGTCACCGAGCGCCAGATTCACCAAGCAGTGAGAAATGGTGCCAAAACCGTGAAGCATTTGAAAGATCAGTTAGGCGTGGGCGCGGAATGTGGCAAATGTGCCAGCTGTGCCAAGGCATGCCTAAAAGAAGCGCACACAGAACAACATCCAGGCCTGGTTAAAAAACTGATACAGTTAACTCCAGTGCAATTAGGCGCCGCCTGATCACATCCAGTTACAAAAAAGGGGCGATCAGCCCCTTTTTTATTGCACAAAACATGCTTGGCGGCTAGTTGAATTGCCTACTACAATCTGGGCTGGCCCATCATTCATTCATAGGCATGGCAAACACCTCAAGCAGCGCACTAGACTGGCGCACACTCTTATTACTATTGCTGCCACCTCTGTTCTGGGCCGGTAATTTCATTGCCGGTCGCGCCGTCAGTAGCGATGTGCCACCGGTCGCGTTATCACTGATCCGCTGGGGACTGGCCACTTTATGCCTGCTGCCATTTGCACTCAAACCCTTTTGGCGTGACCGCGCCCATTACCTGACTTATCGCTGGCATGTGCTGGGAACGGCGATCACCGGCGTCACCGCATTTAACCTGCTGGTGTACTGGGGCTTACACACGACCAGCGCCACCAATGGCATTATTCTGAATTCGTTTATCCCTTTTTTGGTGGCGATTTTTGGCTTTTTGTTTTACCGCCAGCAGTTGCCGCGCCGTCAATTGCTCGGCTTGCTGGTATCGCTCGCGGGCGTGCTGACGGTGGTGTCTCATGGCGATGTACTCGTACTACGCACGCTGGCCTTCGCGCCCGGCGACATCATTATCTTTTTAGCCATGATCTGCTGGGCACTGTTTACCTTGTGGCTAAAGCAGATCCCTGCCAGCATAGACCGTACCGGGCTGATGTTATGCCAGGTACTCATCGCGCTGGCCGTGCTGCTACCGCTCTACGTTTGGGAAAGTCACACGAGCCATGCACATCTCGAACAGACACAGACCCTATGGGCACTGCTCTATATCGGCATCTTCCCGTCAGTGATTGCCTTTTTAGCCTATGCCAAGGCCGTGACGCTAGTCGGTTCGGTGCGTGCCAGCGTGTTTATTCACGCCATGCCAATTTTTGGTTCGCTACTGTCCAGCCTGCTGTTAAAAGAGGCGTTTCATGGTTATCAGCTGGCGGGCATGTTGACTATTTTTTCTGGAATCTGGCTAGCCAACAGCGCTAACAACGCAGCCTCTGGCAAGGTTTGAGTATTAAACAGTCTGAGTGTTGATGAAGGTGAGATGGCAGGCAGGCCTGACACCGCATTCAAGCCATGCGATGCAAGATAGATGACAGCGCTTTTAAGTCTTTTTCAGCCTGGACATAGCCCGGGAACAGGCTGGCTTGCACGGCATAGAATTTAGCCGAGTGATTCATCTCCCTGAGATGTGCCATTTCGTGGCAGACGACATATTGAATGACATGCGGTGGTGCTTGTATCAAGCGCCAGTTGAGGCGAATCTGTTTGCGGCTGTTACAACTGCCCCAGCGTGATTTAGCATTTGAAAGACCCACGGCACTGACTTTTTCGCCCATCTGCGCGGCGATGAGTTCAACTCTGCGCGTGAAATCCGGCAGCGCTTGCTGCGCATACCATTGCAGTACTTTGCGTGCGACCAGCGCTGGCTGGTCGATCTGTGGCGACCTAATCAGTAACTGGTTGCCTTGCAGTGTCACCGCTTTATTAGTGGCATGCTGTTGCAGCGTCAGTACAATATCCTGCCCCATAAACAATAGCGGTTCGCCGTCCTGCCATTGCATGGGCGCGACCTGATTAGCTTCGCGCAAGGCGAGTTTTTGCTGTATCCAGCTGGATTTTTCTAATAACACTTGCTGGAGTTGCGTGGCAGAAATACGTGTTGGTGCGTGCACCACCAAGCCATTGGCGGTGATTTTAAGGCCTATGGTCCTGCGCGCACGCAGGTCGAGCTGATAATCGATACGATGCCCGTTAGGCAGTTGCAGCTGCCGCGCAATCACAGGGTTAACATCTCGGCTTCAATCCAGTCTTCAACCAGTTTATTGACGGCATCTGGCTTGAGACCAGCGGTTTCTATCGGCTGACCAATCACCACTTGGATGACACCTGGATATTTAAGCATGGAGTTTTTACGCCAGAAACGTCCAGCATTGTGCGCCACGGGCACCACGGTTGTGGCGGTATGCGACGCCAGCCAGGCACCACCGATATGATATTTGCCACGCACGCCTGGCGCCATGCGCGTGCCCTCGGGGAAAATCACCACACTCAAGCCGCGTGCGAGTCGATTTTTGCCATGATTCACCAGCTTTTTTAAAGCCTCACGACCAGCACTACGGTCAATCGGGATCGCATCCAGCGCCCAAAATGCCCAGCCCAGGAAAGGAATCATCAGTAATTCTTTTTTCATCACCCAGATTTGCGGCGGAAAAATACACTGCAAGCCGATGGTCTCCCAGGCGGACTGATGTTTAGACAGAATAATATGGGCATGCGCAGGAATATGCGCGCGGCCACGGACCTCGTAGCGCAGATTGCAAGTGACCTTGAGCCACCACAACACGCTATACGCCCAACCGCTGACCCAGCGTGAACGCGTGACCGCTGGCAAGGGGATTAAGATGATTGCCAGTAGCGAAAACGGGATTGTCAGTGCCACCAATCCGAGATAAAACAACCAGGCACGCACATACAACACGGCTTTTTGCATTATCGGTCACCTGCAATAATGTCTTTCACTGCGGCAGCCAGATCGGCAACGACAATGGTATTTTCGGGAACATCAGACAAGTTGTAGGTTTCTTCACCCTTACCCGTGCGCACCAGATACGGCTGGCAACCGGCTTTGGCAAACGCCTGCAAGTCACGCAAGGCATCACCGACCCCAGGCACTTTGGTCAGCTCAATATTAAAGCGGCGACTGATTTCCTCTAGCATGCCCGTGTTTGGCTTGCGGCAAGCACAATGCGCATCAGCGGCATGCGGGCAATAAAATACCGCGTCAATGCGGCCGCCCACTTGCGCCAATGCTTTATGCATTTTGTCGTGTATGGCATTCAAGGTGGCCATATCAAAATAACCACGCGCGATGCCAGACTGATTGGTCGCCACAGCGACGCGATAGCCATGCTGATTAAGTAGCGCAATCGCTTCCAGGCTGCCAGGAATCGGAATCCACTCGTTGGGATTTTTGATAAAGGTCGCGCTGTCGCGGTTAATCACGCCGTCACGGTCGAGAATGACTAATTTCATGCATAAACTCCTGACGGCAATGCGATTAACTGGCCAGTTTAGATAAGTCGGCCACGCGGTTCATGGCCTGATGCAAGGTCGCCAGCAACCCCAGGCGGTTGGCCTTGAGTGCTGGATCATCCGCATTCACCATCACGGCGTCAAAGAAGGTGTCTACCGGTGCTTTTAATACTGCCAGCGCCTGCAATGACGCGGTGTAATCACCGGTTTCAAACAACTGATCTGCCTTGGGCTTGGTTTCAGCCAGCGCCTGATGCAAGGCTTTTTCAGCCGCCTCTTGCAGCAACTCCACCTTCACTGCGGCCTTCACTTCGCCTTCTACCTTTTTCAGGATGTTAGACACTCGTTTGTTGGCGGCGGCCAGTGCAGGCGCTTCGGCCAGGTTGGCAAAGGCTTGCACGGCGCTTAAACGGCGAGGCACTTCGGCCAACTGATTCGGTGACAATGACAATACCGCATCCACCTCTTGCGCGCTCGCCCCCTGGTCACGCAGGTTCACCGCCAGGCGGTCAAAACAGAAGGCTTTGATCGCTTCGGCTACTTCCTGACCGCCATTAAAGACGCTCAAAGTTTGTGCGATCAACTGGTCAAACGCCAATGGCAAATCGGTTTCCATCAGCATACGCAAAATCCCCAGTGCCTGACGGCGCAAGGCAAACGGGTCTTTATCACCGGTTGGTTTTTCACCTATGCTGAACAACCCCACTAAGGTTTCCAGTTTATCTGCCAATGCCACCACCACACCGACCTGGCTGCGTGGCAATTCGTCGCCGGCAAACCGTGGACGATAATGGTCTTCAATCGCATAGGCCACGTCATCAGCCAGGCCTTCGTGCTGGGCGTAATAGCGGCCCATAATGCCTTGCAACTCAGGGAACTCGCCCACCATATCGGTCAGCAAATCGACTTTAGAAAAACGCGCGGCTTGCGCCACTTTAGCCACAAAGCCGTCACCACCAATCTGTTGGGCAATCGCAGATGCAATCGCTACCACGCGCTCATTGCGCTCGCCTTGTGAGCCTAGCTTGTTGTGGTAAACCACTTTACCCAGGCCAGGCAAACGGCTTTCCAGCGTCTTTTTACGGTCCTGGTCAAAGAAGAATTTGGCATCAGCCAGGCGTGGACGCACCACGCGCTCGTTACCGCCAATCACCTTGCTGGCATCAGCCGGGTTGATGTTGGAGACGATTAAAAAATTATTGGTCAGCTTGCCACTCGCATCCAGCAAGGGGAAGTACTTCTGGTTGGCCTTCATGGTCAGAATCAAACACTCTTGCGGCACAGCCAAAAATTCTTCTTCAAACTGGCCCAGCAATACGTTGGGGCGCTCCACCAGCGCAGTCACTTCGTCCAGCAAGGCATCATCCTCAATCGGTTTCAAACCTTGCTTGTCAGCAGCGTCCTGCAATTGTTTCACAATCTCGGCACGACGCGCATCAAACCCGGCAATCACCGCACCTTCTTCAATCAATTGCTGCGCGTAAGTATCCGCAGAAGTGAGGGTAACCACTGGTTGCTTCGCCTCAAAACGGTGGCCTTGCGTAGTGTTTCCCGCAGACAATCCCAGCACAGACACTGGCACCACCTCGCTGCCATGCAGCGCTACCAAGCCATGGGCCGGACGCACAAAATTCACGCTCTCCCAGCCATCGTTAATCTGGTAAGTCATCACTTTGGGGATAGGCAGCTTAGCCAGCGTCTCATCCAGTGCTTTTTGCAAACCTTCTGCCAATGTGGCGCCAGCCTGCGTCGCATCCAAAAACAGAATATCGGCTTTGCCATCGTTTTCTTTGCGCAGCTTGGCAACGGCACTTTCGCCCTCGCCCAAGGCTTGCAATTTTTTCAGCAGCGCAGGCGTTGCATTGCCGTTAGCATCCAGGCCCACCGTCGCTGGCATCAGTTTTTGCGCCACTTGTTTGTCTGCCGCTTTAGCAGAAACATTGGTTATATGCGCGGCCAGGCGACGTGGCGAAGCAAAGGTAGTCACCGCGCTGCCGTCTGCCAGCAAGCCTGAGGCTTTCAGGCTCTCGGCCAATACACCACTAAAAGACTCGCCTAGTTTTTTTAAAACTTTTGGTGGCAGTTCTTCAACAAATAATTCAACTAACAGATTGCGGGTACTCATGCGGCGGCTTTCTTGTTTTGTTCTGCTTGTTCGCTGTCCAGTTTGGCCAACACTTCGTCGGCCCAGGCTTTAGGCGCCATCGGGAAACCCAGTCTGGCGCGGCTATCGAGGTAGCTAGCGGCCACGGCGCGGGCCAGGTTACGGATACGGCCGATATACGCCGCCCGTTCGGTGACTGAAATCGCCCCACGCGCATCGAGCAGGTTAAAGGTATGCGCAGCTTTGAGCACTTGCTCATAGCCCGGCAAAGCCAATTTATTTTCCATCAAATGCTTGGCTTGTTTTTCGTGTGCATTAAAGGCGGTGAACAAAAAGTCGACATCAGAATGCTCAAAGTTATAAGTCGATTGCTCCACCTCATTCTGGTGGAACACATCGCCGTATTTCACGCCTGGCGAATATTCGAGGTCATAGACGTTTTCTACGCCTTGCAGATACATGGCCAAACGCTCTAAACCATAAGTAATTTCACCAGTAATCGGCTTGCAGTTGATGCCGCCGACTTGCTGGAAGTAAGTGAACTGCGTCACTTCCATGCCGTTGAGCCAGACCTCCCAGCCCAGTCCCCAGGCGCCCAGCGTCGGGTTTTCCCAGTCGTCTTCCACAAAACGGATGTCGTTTTCTTGCAGATTAAAGCCTAGCGCTTCGAGTGAGCCCAGGTAGAGCTCCAAAATATTGGCCGGCGCCGGTTTTAATACCACCTGGTATTGGTAGTAATGTTGCAAACGGTTAGGGTTTTCGCCATAGCGGCCATCTTTCGGGCGGCGGCTAGGTTGCACATAGGCGGCTTTCCAGGGTTCTGGGCCAAGTGCGCGTAAGAAAGTCGCGGTGTGGCTGGTGCCTGCGCCGACTTCCATATCGTAAGGTTGCAACAATGTGCAGCCTTGTTTGTCCCAGTATTCCTGCAGCTTTAAAATGATTTGTTGAAAGGTCAGCACCATGACGCCTGATCTGCTTAATTGTAAAACGAATATTTTACCTGATTCAGACTAGGTTAAGAAATCGCATTGCTGACCCGTTATAAGAGATAGAGTGGTTTTTACGGTTTTTTGCGATTGTGGCATCACATAAAATTTGGTAGATTGAGCACATGAAATCTTATCGCACATGGGTATTGTTGCTGACGTTATGGTTTGCTTTGTTGCAAACCATCGCGCCGCTGATGCACGCCCATGCGGCAGGCGATACTGCGGCTGACGATGGCCCGCATATGCACATGGTCGATATTCCGGCCTTGCATACCGAAACAGCCGAGTCCCAACACCCATTTCATTGGCATATGCACTCAGATAAATCGCACGGTCAAATCATCGGCCTGGGTCAAGCCATCAGTGAAAGCAATACTTTATTGTCCTTGATTGATGCATTTGCCAATATTTGGCTGGCTGCGCTCGTACCTGTCTTATTCGTGTTGTCTATGTGCCTGCTGCTGCCACGTCGCCAGTTTGCACGACAGCCGAATCACAACGCCCTACATCCGTCCCCGCTCACCCGCCACACCCCGCGCGCCCCGCCTCACGCCTGAACAAACCACTAACGCATCGGCTGGCGCTTGCCATCCGTTTGCCTGTTTTGTTCAGGAGAATCTATGTTTCATTTATCTCGGGGAGTGTTTCACTCCCGGTTAATCGCATGCGGCATCTGGCTGATGATGGGCCATGCAACGCCTGCCATGGCCGAAGGCATGGCCAACTTGGCCAGCGATCACGAAGACACGGTCGCCGCCAACCCGCGCCTAAGCCTGCATGAGGTATTGCAGCAGGTCGTCGCTATCCACCCCCAGCAATCGTTGCTGGCGGCCCATCAACAGATGGTGCAGGCACGCCGCACCATGGCCAATAGCTGGTTGCCACAAGCGCCGTCAGTTGGCTTCTCGCATCAAAACGATGCCTTGATGAGCAACCGTGACGAGCGCGAGTGGCAAGCGCAAATGCAAATCCCAATCTGGTTACCGGGCCAGCGCCAGGCACGAAGCCAAGTAGCCAGCCTGGCCGATGACAGCCTGTCGCAAGACCGGGCAGGCTTGCAGCAACTGGCGGCCGATTTATTACGCAATGCGGTGTGGGATATCGCCATGCGCCGCAACGACGTCGGGCTAGCTGACGCCCGTCGCAATACCATGCGCAGCCTGTCCGAAGATGTCCAAAAACGCTTTAAAGCGGGCGAAGTGGCCAAACTGGAAGTGATGCAGGTAGACCAGGAAACCCTGCAAGCCGAACGCCTGCGCGTGACCGCCCATGCCGAGCTCATGCACGCGCAATTCCGCTACCAGCAACTCACTGGGCTGAATGAGATGCCTGCCAAACTGGAAGAGCCACTATCGACCCGTGAAGACTATGCTGACTCGCCTTACTGGCAGGCCGCGCAAGCCAAGGTCAAGCTGGCAGAAGGCCAGCGCGACCTGACCATGATAGAGCAGCGACAAAACCCGCAGCTTACCCTCAGCACGCGCACCATCCAGGGCGGCTTTGATTACGCCTACAACTCCAGCATGGGGGTAGCCATCAACATTCCGCTGCAAAGCGAAGTGCAACGCGCACCCCTGTTGGCCAATGCCGAGCAGAACATCGGCGATGCGCGCACCCAGTTGGAAACCTTGCGCCGCCAGCTGGAAAATAACCTGCACGAAGCCGAGCATAACCTGCACGTCAGCCGTCAGGAACTCACGCTCATACAGCAACAACAAGCCATCGCCAGTGAAAATGCCAGCCTGGCGCGCAAAGCCTATCGTTTGGGCGAACTCGATCTCAACCAATTATTACGCCTGCAATTACTGGCCTTTGAAGCGGAGCGCAGCTTGAGCAGCCAGCAGCTACAAGTGCAATGGAACATTGCCAAATACAACCAGGCCGTAGGAGTCCTACCATGAAAAGAATTCTATTTTTAGTTAGCTCGCTTTGCCTGTCGTTGCACGCTTCGGCAGCCACCCTGTTACCGCTCTCATCCGCACAACTGAAGCAGATGCAGGTGCAATGGGGCCATTTGCAAGCCCAGCAACAAGGGCTATCCGCCAGTTATCCGGCAGAAGTAGTATTACCACCGACACAAACCCGCGTCGTCACCGCGCCACAAGGCGGCTTGATTACCCGGCTCAACGTCAGCGTGGGCGACACCGTCAAACAAGGCCAAGTCATAGGCCAACTCAGCAGCCCCGATTTAGTGGCTTTGCAAAGCAACTATTTGCAAAGTGACACCCAGGCCAGGCTGCACGAGCAGGCGCTCAAACGCGATCAGGAGTTGTTTAAAGATGGCATTATTGCCCAGCGCCGCATACAGGAAACGCAAAGCGCTTATGAAACCAGCCAGGCGCTGATGCATGAGCGCAAACAGACCTTGAAACTGGCAGGCATGAGCGAGGGCCAAATCCAGCAACTGGCGCAAAAGCGCAGCATGCAAAATGGCATGGCGATTATCGCACCGATCAGCGGGCAGATTATGGAACAGCAACAACAAGTAGGCGCACGCGTGGATATGGCGATGCCGATCTATATTATCAGCAACCCAAGTCCATTATGGCTGATGATACAAGTGCCAATTGCGCAAGCCCAGCAACTGCGCCCCGGTGCCTTAGTGCGCTTGCCTAAGCACAACTTGACTGCCAAGGTTGACACCGTATTGCGGCAGTTGAACAAAAACAACCAGACCACACAAGTGCGGGCCACCATCAGCCAAGGTGCAGAACAGCTCTCCGTGGGACAAGTGGTCGATGTAGCGCTGGTGGAACAGACCGCAGCAGGCAGCTTTGCTGTGCCCAGAAGCGCGGTGGCCAGACAAGGCGAGCAGGCGGTGATTTTTGTGCAAGAGGCCAAAGGCGTGGCGGTGACGCCTGTGAAAGTCATGCTGGAGCAAGACCAGCAGTTAACCGTACAAGTCAATTTGCGTGGCAACGAGACCATCGCCGTACAAGGCGTGGCCGCGTTAAAAGGCCACTGGCTTGGCCTGGGTGGGGAGTAGAGTATGTTAGATTGGCTTATAGCAACCTCCCTCAAGCAGCGTTTACTGGTCTGCGTCTTCGCCATTGGCCTACTGATTGCAGGCTGGACCGCGTATCAAACCATCCCAATTGATGCGTTTCCAGACGTGTCTTCGACGCAGGTCAAAATCATCATCAAATCGCCCGGCATGACACCGGAAGAAGTCGAGGCGAGGATTACCGCGCCGATTGAAGTAGAGATGCTGGGCATCCCCAAGCAGACCAGTTTGCGCGCCGTCGCCAAATACGCGCTGACCGACATCACCATCGACTTTGAGGACGGCACCGATATTTACTGGGCGCGCCAGCAGGTCACCGAGCGGCTCAACAATGCCTGGCCCAATTTACCCGCCCAAGTCTCCGGCGGCATCGCGCCCATGACCACGCCACTGGGCGAGATGTTTATGTTCACCATTGAATCAGACACGCTGAGCCTGCAGGAAAAACGCTCCCTGCTCGACTGGGTCATTCGTCCGCGTTTGCGTACCGTGCCTGGTGTCGCTGACGTCAACGCCTTGGGCGGCTTAGTGCGTAGTTTTGAAATCGTGCCCGACAACGCCAAACTGCAAGCACGTGGCATTGCGCTCAGTGAGTTGCAGCTAGCAATCAGCGATAACAATCACAACGATGGTGCGGGCCGCCTGCAAGATGGCGAAGAATCGTTGCTGGTACGTGCCGAAGGTGCCTTTAAAACGCTGGATGATGTGCGCAACACCGTCCTCAAAGGTCATCAAGGCAGCCCGGTACGCATAGACGATGTGGCAGAAGTACGCATCGGCGCCTTGACGCGCTATGGCGCCGTTAGCCGCAATGGCAAAGGCGAAGCCGTCGAAGGCCTGGTGTTGGGTCTGCGTGGCGCCAACGCCAGGCAAGTGGTAGAAGGCGTGCGCGCCAAACTGGCCGAAATGGCGCCGGCATTGCCCAAAGGCGTGAAGATAGAAGTGTTTTACGATCGTGGCAACCTGGTAGAACAGGCCGTGCACACCGTCAATAAAGCGCTGATGGAAGCCGTCGTGTTGGTGCTGGTGTTACTGGTATTGTTTCTGGGCAACCTGCGTGCCGCGCTCACCGTCGCCTGCGCGCTGCCCCTCTCCATGCTGGCAACGTTCTGGCTGATGCAGCGCTACGGTATGTCAGCTAACCTGATGTCATTAGGCGGCCTGGCGATTGCCATCGGCATGCTGGTCGACTCCGCTGTGGTGGTGGTAGAAAACATCGTCGACCATCTGGCGCATGCACCAAAAACGCCTGAGCAAAACAAGCTGACCATTATCCTTGCCGCCATGCGTGAGGTCAGCGTGCCGGTCAGCGCAGGTATCGTGATTATTATTACGGTGTTTTTACCCTTGCTCACGCTGCAAGGGCTGGAAGGTAAACTGTTCGCGCCAGTCGCGCTCAGCATCATGTTTGCGCTGGGTTCCTCATTGCTGCTGTCGCTGACGATCATCCCAGTGCTGGCATCGTTCCTGATTAAAGACCATGCCGCTGAAGATCCGTGGTTAATCCGCCACCTCAATCGCTGGTACGCCCACAGCCTAGGCGCTGCCATGCAACACAAACGCCCGGTGCTGCTGGTAGCCGCCATTCTGCTGGCGCTCACGGTGGTCGTCTATCCACTGATTGGCAAAACCTTTATGCCGACCATGGATGAAGGTGACGTCATTATCGGCACTGAAAAACTGCCATCCATCGCCCTGGCGCAAAGTGTGACCACCGATAGCCATTTACAACAAACCTTGTTGCAACAAGTGCCTGAGATTCAGGGCGTGTATTCACGAGCGGGTTCGGATGAGCTGGGGCTGGACCCGATGGGCGTCAACCAGACAGATAATTTTCTGGTGCTGAAGCCGCGCGCACAATGGCAGGTGCCGGACAAAGCCGCGCTGATCGAAAAACTGCGCTACGTCATGCAAAGCGTGCCTGGCTTGGATTACAACTTCACACAACCGATCGAAATGCGCGTCAATGAAATGATCCTCGGCGTGCGTGGCGACCTGGCACTGAAGATCTTTGGCACCGACCTCAATGTGCTCAACCAGAAAGCGCAAGAGATCATCAAGGTGCTGGAATCGGTGCCGGGTAATCAAGATGTTTACACACCGCAAAACAGTGGCGTGCAATACCTGCAAATCCGCATAGACCGCGTCGCCGCTGGTAGGTTAGGCCTCAGTGTGGCCGACATCAATGCTCTGCTACAAAGTCAGCTTGAAGGCAAATTGTTAGGCATCGTGCTCGAAGGCACTCGCCGCACGCCCATCTTGCTTCGCGGCAGTCAGGTCGTGCGCGAATCCGCCTCAGACTTCAGCCAACTGATGCTGGCGCTCCCGCAAGGCGGCACCGTGCCGCTTTCCAGCGTGGCCCATGTTGTGCGCGAAGAAGGCCCGGTCAAAATAGACCGCGAACGTGGCAACCGCATGGTCGTCGTCACCGCCAACGTCAAAGGCCGTGATCTGGTGAGTTTTGTCGAGGAAGCTAAACAGAAAGTCGAGCAGCAAGTCAAACTACCCGAAGGCTACTGGCTCAAATGGGGCGGTCAGTTCGAGAACCAGCAACGTGCCGCCGCACGTCTGAGCATCGTTATCCCAATGGCCATTGCCCTCATCGCCCTGCTGTTGTTCATGACCTTTGGCTCGCTGCCCAAAGCGCTGCTGATACTCGCCAACATCCCGTTTGCCATGATAGGCGGCGTCTTTGCACTGTGGCTCTCGGGCGAATATTTGTCAGTGCCCGCCTCGGTTGGTTTTATTGCCTTGCTAGGCATCGCCGTACTCAATGGCGTGGTGATGGTGAGCCATTTTCAGCAGTTGGCCGCGCAAGGCATGGCAGCAAGCAAGATTGCTTATGAAGGCGCCAAACGACGCCTGCGGCCCGTGCTGATGACGGCCAGCATCACCGCGTTTGGGTTGATCCCGTTGCTGTTTGCCACGGGGCCGGGGGCGGAGATTCAACGACCATTGGCAATTGTGGTGATTGGCGGGCTGATTACGGCCACGTTTTTGACGTTGTTTGTATTGCCGATTTTGTATCAATACTTTTTCGGCAAAGAGAAAGTGGATTAAATGAGAAAGTAATTCTTTACGAAATAGCTATTGGCTGATTAATGCAACGATTTCTTTCGCCTTGTTGGCGAGTTACTTTTTTTGCTTGCCCCAAAAAAGTAACCAAAAAGAGGGCACCCAGCCATCACGGCCTAAAGGCTCCCTTGCGTTGCTCAACAAAGTGGGCGTCCATCGAAACTCGCCCTAGCGGCTTGCAAAAGACGCAAGCCACCGCGGAACTCGAACAGCCGATGGACGACTACCCCCACTTCGTCTCCGCTACTCAGCATGATGGAATGGGATTATTCTCATTTAAGTAGCTGGACCACAGTTTGGACGGTTAAAAAAACAGATTCTGTTTTTATTCAGTTCGCGAACAGTTGCAGTCGCATGGTGTTCGGGGTCCCCATCTGCAGCGCCGAGCAACGCAGGGTTGGCGGGAGCTTTCGGCCATAGGCTGTCCGAATCCCGCAGCAGCTCACGCTTTGTGTGAGATGCCAGGTTGAGTTTCGATGGACGCCCGACAAGCCGAGTAGCGCAGGGAACAAGCGGAAGCTGGGGTGTCTTGTTCTTTGCCTTCTTTCTTATGGACAAGCATAAGAAAGAATGGTCGCCGGAAGGGCGAAATAGATCTTTCCACAAACCGAGGCTGCTACAAGCAAAGAAAAGTAACTCGCCGAAAGGGCGAAAAGCAACCTCGCCTAAATGCACAAAGAAACCAAAAAATTACCTTTTAAACCGAATCCACAATAATCCACCAACACTCAACACCAGAAACGCCCAGTTCCCCCACCACACATAAGGCGTCTGCCCACGATAACTCTGCGCATCTCCGGTCAATATCACCGCTTGGTCATGTGCTGCATGCTGCAACACCTGGCCATTTTTATCGATGATCGCCGTCGCGCCAGTATTGGTACTACGCAACACCATACGCCCAGTTTCTATCGCACGCACCTGACTAAACTGCATATGCTGATCCGCCGCAAACGATTGCCCATACCAGGCATCGTTGCTGATGTTCACCAACAACTCCGCTTGCGGCAGTTGCTGCGCAATTTCTTCGCCGAACACGTCTTCATAACAGATGTTGACGCCGACTTTTTGCCCGGCGATCAGCAGTGGTTTCTTAGAGGTGCCACGCGATAAATCGCTCAGCGGCATATGCAGCCAGTCGCGGTAAATCCAGCCGAACACGCTTTTGAGCGGAATAAACTCGCCGAAGGGCACCAGGTGGCTTTTGGAATAAGATTGCGTGGCTGACGCGCCAAGGCTGATGGCACTATTAAAGTATTCCCCATGCTTGCTCTCTACCACCCCAACCAGCAAATCACCTTGGTGCTTTTGGGCGTGTTGTTTCAGCGCATCGAGATACACCGGCGCGAGTTGCTCGAGCAATACAGGTAAAGCCGTTTCCGGCAGGACGATTAATTGCGCGTTGGCTTGCTGCACCATGTCGACATATTGGCGCAAGGTTTGTTCGGCGTGCTCGGGCGACCATTTGATGGTTTGGCTGATGTTGCCCTGCAGCAAGGCCACGCTGACCGGCTTGCCGACGGGCTTGGTCCATGGCACTTGCGTGAGTAGACTGCCACCGATGAGTAACAGAGCCAGGATGCCCATTGGGCGTAGACGCTGCTGAGTGGTGGCTAAGGCGAGCATACAAGCCGCCATTAGCATCACCATCACAGAAACGCCATAAACACCCATCACGGGGAAGAAGCCTGCCAGCGGACTATCCGGCGCCTGACTGTAACCAAGCGTTAACCAGGGGAATCCGGTGAAAATCCAGCTGCGTACCCAGTCTGATAACGCCCACAACAGCGGCGCACCCCACAACAACTGGCCCAGCCGCTTGGCCAAATAACCGGCAAGCGCCGGAAACAGTGCCATAAATACACACAGGCATAAGGTGGCAAATCCGGCAAACCACCACGGCATGCCGCCAAAGGTATGCAGGCTAATGTAAATCCAGTAGATGCCGAAGCCATACAGACCGAGACCGAAGGCCAGACCCAGTTTAAATGCGTGTGCAGGCGTTGTGGCTTGCTGCCACAGGCACAGCAAGGCGGCTAGCGTGAGCCAGGGCAGCCAGAACAAACCATAAGGCGCAAAACCCAGCACGGTGAGCGCACCCAGGGTGAGCGCCAGCGTGGCGCGTTGCCACATCGGGGCATGACTTGCCCAAACTTTCACAGCATTCAATGCGATCACCCTTTCACCAAACCTTTCACCGCTTGTATATCCGCCATGGACAGCCAGGCAGAAAAGTCGGCCGATTGCATGACTTGCCACTCTATCATCCTGGCGATAGCGATCGGGTCTTGTGGGTCAATGGCTTGCGTAGGCCGTGCCGGGTGACACATCAGCACCGGCGGCAAGTCTGTTTCAGAGATGGCCAACTGTTTGAGTTGCCTGGCCCAGTGCAACCAATGTGCCTGATAGGCTGCGGCATCGCCCTGAAAGTTGTAGACGCCTAACAATAGGGGTGAGACGCGAAACCCAGCTTTGGTGGCCAGTTGCTTGAGTGTTTGCGCACCTAGCCAATGAATGATTCTGGCCTTAAAGCCACTCTCCACAGGTGGGCTGGAGATACGCAACCATGGCCGCTCAGCTGGGGCTAAGTGGCTATAGCGATGTTGCAAAATGGTGAGCAGTGCCTCGCGGATGATGGGCAGTTGATGCACGTGCAAATGACCATCAATATAATCTGGCGGCGTATGCAACGCATCTTCAAACGCATCTAGCTGTTGCTTGATATTGGCCATCACGGTTTGTGTGCTGAGCAAGCCAGTCAAGCTTCGTAGCACCAGCACAGGGTGAGCGACACGCATGGTGCGTGAAAATTGGGTGAAATCGAGGTGCAGACCAAGGTCCGCCTTGGTGCGCAATTGCGGGGTGAGCTGCCGCGCACTCTCCGGCCAGCGCGGGCTCAGCGTCATGCAAGAGGTCGCAGTTAAAATGCCACGCTCAATCAGGGTCAAAATAGCGGCATCGATCGCTGCCGACTGCGCATAATCATCCGCACAAATAATCACCTTAGCCATACAACGCCTTAATCATGCTGAAAAGCCCAAAAACGGCTGAGCAGCCAGGTGCTGACCGCAACCAACACCATCACTACGCCAAGCACAAACCAGAAAGGCAATGGCGTGTAGGTCAACGCCAGCCATAACAGAGCCTGATTACCCACAAAGCCAAGCAAGGCCACAGCGAGAAACTTGAAAAATGCGGCTTTGTGACTAGCCTGTGTGCCCCGAAACGACCAGCGACGATGCCCGATATAGCTGACCGGAAAGGCACATAAAAAGCCTAAACAGTTTGCGCCTGCAGGCTGCCAGCCCCAGGCATGGGCCAACAATGCCACAACATAATGCACCGCGGCAGCCAACGCCCCCACACTGACAAACCCTAGCACAGAGGCGCGCATATATATCTCAGGATTGATGGCTGGACGAAGCAGCTGGCGCAACGACTTCAGCCACAATATAAGGTGGACGGCCTTTGACTTCATCATAGACGCGGGCGAGGTATTCACCGAGTACGCCGATAAATAACAACTGCACGCCAGCGAAGAACATCATACTGGCCACCACCGTCGGCCAACCAGGCACAGACTCGTGTAAAAACAGGGCATCAATCACCACCACAGCACCATAGGCAAATGCTAATAAAGCCAGCGTGGCCCCTGTTAAACTGGCCAAACGCAATGGTAAGACTGAGAAGCTGGTAATGCCTGTCCACGCCAAGGCTATCAATTTGAGTTTTGAATAAGCACTTTCGCCGTGCAAGCGTGGCAACGGGGTATAAGGAATACCAATGGACTTGTAGCCGACCCATGCATAAATGCCTTTCATAAAGCGGTTACGCTCAGGCAAAGCGCACAAAGCATCCACCACCGCGCGGTTCATCAAACGGAAATCACCGGCATCACGTGGGATTTCAACATGGGTGCTGGCGCTCATCATGCGGTAAAACAGGCGCGAGCCCCATAACTTAAAGGACGACTCCTGCTCACGATCCTGACGCACAGCGTAGACCATATCATAGCCTTCACGCCATTTTTCCAGCATGGTAAACATGAGCTCTGAAGCATGCTGGCCATCTGCATCCATGCAAATCACTACGTCGCCCTTGGCATAACTCAGGCCAGCGCTAATGGCGTTTTCTTTGCCAAAGTTACGCGAAAACCTGACCAAAGTGACATGGCACGCTTCCACCATTGACTGCACCACCTGTGAGGTATGGTCACGGCTGCCATCATCCACCACCACCATATCCCAATGTGGTGACATCTGTTGCAACACGCCACGGATATTTTGCAGCGTATGCGCAATGTTTTTTTCTTCATTGTAAGCAGGCACCATCACCGTGATATGCGGCTGGGCGGTGGGGCGGTGAGCGTCAACAGTAGTCATGGCAATCAGATTAGCAGGTTCGGTGCGGTTATTGTAGTGGATGCGACTAATTTTTGGCCGGGGTAGCGCGGCGATCATCCCCTTGCAGGTGGCGCCGGTCTTTAATCACGGTCAGCCACATGCCCTGCCGCTGCACGCCACCGATCAGCTTGCCCTGCATCACCTCATGGCAATGCATATTGGTGGTGGAGAGGAAAAAGTCGGCCTCTTCCCAGCGGCGGGTGACGCTAAAACGGCCATCCAGATAAGGTTCGATTTGCGGGGTATCGACACAAGCGGCCACCCAGTAAGGTGTATCGCGTGCAGGCAAAGGCATCTCGGTGAGTTGATCAGTGGCGGCACGTAAGGCACTCGACCAGTAATCGCCCTCCCACTTAAACTGGGATTGCGTTTGATCGCCTGCTAAACGGTTGAGTCTGGCGTATTGGTATGGGTGCAATTGCACAATATCCACCAGCGTCACCAGCATCAAGCCAGCCATCACGCCGCCCCAAATGGCTTGATAAGCCACTCGTGCCTGTAACTGGCTAGTGGCGAATGCCTGCCAGACGGCCACCATCGTCCAAGCCGAGAAAATCGCCAGCAAAGGCAGCAAAAAAGTAAAGTGGCGCACGCCGTTATACAAGGCAGGCCGGTCATCCATCACAAAAATGAGCGGGAATAAGATACCCATCAACAGGGTGTACATAACCATACGTGTCGACTGATCAGCCAGGCGCAAAGCTGGTCGGTGCAAAAACCACAGCACAGGCAGACTGAAAATGCCTAATAAAGCCGCTTCTGGCAATTTGACTGCCAGGTATTGGAACAGATAACTGCGTGGCACTTCGCTGATGTTGTAGACCACGCCATTGGCAATGGTCTGCATATTAAAGTCAAAGTGTGAGAACGACTTGGCGGCTTCCAGCAGGTTATCAGGCTCAATCACACTCCACGGCCAGCACATGGCCATAAAGACAAACGCCAGGACGGCTGCGGGCAGCAACACCAAGACCATGCGCAGCAAGCGCGACCAGATTGGTGTGCGTTCAGATCTATGGTCGAGCAAGACGCGTGCAAGCACCATCAACACCAGGTAGATGACGGCAAAGGCGCCGCCCACGCGCAAGCCCAATGCGCCGCCGACCGCGAAGCCGAGCAACACAATGGCTTTACCGCTGACATTCTCCATATCGCGCACCACCAGCGCAGTGGCATACAGTGCCCACAACATGCAGGTGGCGAAGGGCACATCTTTGGTATGGGTAAACATGGTGCCAGACCATGACACGGTGAGAAACAGCAGCGTCATCGCCAGCAACGCCAGGCGCTCACCGCCCAGCAAATGCGCAAACCTGGAGACGCCATAAAAACCGAGCAGGCCAAACAAGGCTGAAAGCAAGTGGCGAATATCCCAGATCATGATCGGGATATAGGGGTCGAGCGCGGCGGCAACAATGTCGAACAGGCCGCCGTATAGATATAGATTGCGGTAGTGAAAAGCGTCCTGGTCTTTAAAGCCGGACTGATACCAGTCGAGCAGCATCTGGCCATAAGTATGCTGCACATACTCGTCGTTGCTGATGCCGTGCTGGCGAAAAGTGAGGGCTACCCAAATGATAAGCGCCAGCCAAAAGAAACGTATCAACCAGCGATACGTGACAGCTGAGCAAGCTTGGGCAAAAAGGGGTTTCATGGGCTATTTAATCGTGAAAAATTGACACGCGCAAGCGTATCACGACACCCTGCCTGAGGATAGAGCGCGACCCCTGCCGCGCTCAAATAAATCTGGGCAAGACTGCCAGATTAATTACCAGGATCGGTATGTACCGAGAAGCGGTAACCAGAGCCGCGCACGGTCTGGATCATTTCTTCATGCTTGGACGCCACCAGTGCATTGCGCAAGCGGCGAATATGGACGTCCACTGTACGGTCTTCAACAAACACGCGATCCCCCCAAACCTTGTCGAGCAATTGCGTACGGCTATGCACGCGCTCCGGGTTGGTCATAAAGAAATGCAACAACTTAAACTCGGTAGGCCCCAGTGGAATATGTACATTATGGCCAGTCACGCGGTGGGTGGTCGGATCCAGATGCAAACCGGCAATTTCAATCGGATCATCCGTCATTTGCGGTGCACGTCTGCGCAACACCGCCTTGATACGCGCATTCAACTCGCGTGGGCTAAACGGCTTGGTCACATAATCATCTGCACCGACTTCCAGGCCGCGCACTTTATCAAACTCGTCGCCACGGGCGGTCAGCATGATAATCGGTACTTCTTTGGTCAAGCTGTCCGATTTCAGACGACGCGCAAACTCAATGCCGCTCATGCCTGGTAACATCCAGTCCAGCAAAATCAGGTCTGGCATGGTTTCACGTAACAGCATTTGCGCATGTTCAACGCTGGTGGCACGGATCGCATGATGCCCCGCTTGTTTGATATTCAACGCCAGCAATTCCTGGATCGCCGGTTCGTCTTCTACCACCAAAATATTCGCTGCAGCCATGACACTCCCTTTAAGCAATTTGAGATCAAAGTATTGATTGAATGCTCGCCAGTTTATGAATGAATTATGACATTTTAATGACAACATCACATAAATTTAATTTTGCTGTTATTGCCTTTTAAAGCAAATTGTAACAAGATGTAACGGACGTTAATAAAGGGTTTTAATCTTGCTTAATCTTTCCAAAGAACACATCACCGCTGGCAATCATTTCAATCGCTGGCTAGTACCACCAGCAGCATTGGCAGTCCACCTCTCCATCGGCATGGCTTATGGCTTTAGCGTCTTTTGGAAACCACTGGGCAATGCGCTCACTGGGCCTGACGGCAAACCGGTGGCCGCTTGCGCCGCTGGGGCAAGCACCTTTGCGGACAAACTGGCAGGCACCGCCAAAGCGCTGACCGCCACCGATTGCAACTGGACTCAGTTTGACCTCGGCTGGATGTATACCTTGTTTTTTGTGCTGCTGGGCTGCTCAGCCGCCGTCTGGGGTGGCTGGCTGGAACGTGCTGGCCCACGCAAAGCAGGACTGGTCGCCATGCTTTGCTGGTGTGGTGGCTTGCTAATTTCAGCCCTCGGTGTCTACCAACACCAGTTGTGGATGATGTGGCTAGGCAGCGGTGTCATTGGTGGTGTTGGCCTCGGGTTGGGTTATATTTCCCCGGTCTCGACCCTGATCAAATGGTTTCCGGATCGTCGCGGCATGGCGACTGGCCTGGCCATTATGGGCTTTGGCGGCGGCGCCATGATAGGCTCGCCCCTGGCCACCAAACTCATGAGCATCTTCGCCACGCCCACTGCTCCAGGTGTCTGGCAAACCTTTGTCGTACTTGCCCTGATTTATGCCGTGTTTATGACCTGCGGCTCATTGGGCTATCGCGTGCCAGCCGCTAACTGGAAACCCTCTGGCTGGACGCCACCAGACACTCAACATAATCGTCTGGTCGCTACACGCCACGTGCACCTGAAAAACGCGCACAAAACGCCACAATTCTGGTTATTGTGGCTGATCCTATGCATGAATGTGTCTGCTGCCATCGGCATTATCGGCGCTGCAGCGCCCATGTTGCAGGAAACATTTGGTGGCGTATTGATTGGCCAGCCTACCCTTGGCTTTGCCGAGATTAAGGCTGATGAAGCACTGACCGCTGCTGCCGCAGCAGTCGGCGCCGGTTTTGTCGGACTGATCTCATTGTTTAATATTTTTGGCCGCATCGGCTGGGCTACTTCGTCCGACAAACTGGGCCGTAAAACAACCTATTTCATCTTCTTTGTGCTTGGCATCATGATGTATGTCTGTGGCACTTACGCAGCCAACCATCATCAACTGGCGTTGTTCCTGCTAGTGTTTTGTATCATCGCCTCTATGTACGGCGGCGGCTTTGCGACCATCCCGGCTTATTTGGCTGATTTGTTCGGCACGCAGTTTGTCGGCGCCATTCATGGCCGCCTGCTCACCGCCTGGTCAACCGCGGGTATTTTGGGTCCTGTCATCGTCAACTATCTGCACGACGTACGGCTAGAGGCCAATGTCCCTTATGCTGATATTTATGCGCCTATCTTCATGACGCTGGCAGCCTTGCTGGGTGTGGGCTTTGTCGCCAACCTGCTAGTGCGGCCAGTCGCAGACAAATACTTTATGTCAGATAGCGAATTGGCGGCAGAGCAAAGTGGCGGCAAAACCTCCAGCCAACAGGTCGCGAGCATTAAGCAGAACAACCAGAAAACGCCTGACATTCTGGTCAAACTGGCTTGGCTGGCAGTGCTGATTCCTATCAGTTATGGTATCTGGATGACCATACAAAAAGCCTGGTCACTATTCGCATAATCCGTAACCTTGCCGTTTGGGTTAAAATAGCGGTTTATGTTTTAACCCACGGACGCACAAGTGAACAAAATTGCTAAAAACCTGGACGGTAACGGTAAAAAAATCGGTATCGTCCTCTCCCGTTTTAATGAAAATATTGGCGCGGGCTTATTACAAGCCTGCGAACAAGAGCTGCTCAAGCTCGGCGTCGCTGCTGAAGACATCACCCTCGCCACCGTGCCTGGTGCGCTGGAAACACCGTTGATTCTATTACACATGGCCATGACTGAAAAGTATGATGCCCTGATCGCACTGGGCGCGATTATCCGCGGCGAGACCTATCATTTTGAAGTGGTTTCTAATGAGTCTGCGCGTGGCATTTCAGAAGTACAACGTGATACCGGCGTGCCAGTTGCCAATGCGATTCTCACCACAGAAAATGATGAGCAAGCAGAAGTGCGCGTGGCGGTAAAAGGCGCTGAAGCCGCCCAAGCCGCCATTGAAATGGCAAATTTAGTGAGCGCACTATGAGTGACGATAAAGCAGCTTTGAGCCAGGACAAAGCGGCGCCCGCCAAAAGCAAAGGCAGTAAAAACCGCCGCAAATCACGCGAACTGGCACTCAAAGCGCTCTACAGTAACCGCATGAATGCCGGTGACGTGAAGCAGCTGCGGCTGGATAGCCTGGACGACCCAGATTACTTTAAAGCAGACGAGACTTACTTCAAGCTGCTATTGACCGGCGTACTCGACCACACCGCTGAGATTGATGCCATGATCAGCCAGTTTATCGACCGCCAGCTAGAAGAGCTGAGCCCGATTGAACATGCTATTTTACGTATCTCTGGCTATGAGCTGATGTTTGATGTCAGCATCCCTTACCGCGTAGCCATCAACGAAGGGGTTGAGTTGGCCAAGGCCTATGGCGGCATTGATGGCCATAAATACATTAATGGCGTGCTAGATAAAATTGCCGCACAAGCACGGCCTCATGAGTTTGACCAGCAAACTAAAAGATAATCATGTGCTTGTGCCAGGGCTTGTCATTTGCCTGACTGCAAAAAACCCCGCGCTCAATGTTCGGGGTTTTTTATTGTATTCGCCAGTGCTACTTTTGTGAGGTTTTATACTGCCTAAGCAAACCGACCATCAACAAACCTGAGAGAAGCATTGTATAAGTCTGCGGTTCGGGCACCATCGTAGGTGACGTAACAACGGTGTTTCCCGCACCATCCAGATAATCGTAAGACCAACTAATGATGTCCGTTTTAGAGATACCAATGACAAACTTCAGGTCTCCATAATAGCTATCCCCTTGAAAAAAAACCGATCCAACATTCCTACCAGGAGTCCAGCTGGCTGGTGTCACTGACATCAGTGTGAGGGCGGTGGGGTCCGTTTTGACTTGCACATGAAAACTGGTAATAGGATCACTGTCTGGCACATCAAGGTTAAAGATGCAATTACCTGCGGTGTTGCAAGAAAACGTAGTATGAATGTTTTTCTGTTCAAAAGCCTGCGCATCAATACTGGCAACGAGCAGGCCCAGCGGAATGGCAATGTGTTTAAAGTTTAAATGACGCATGGCGTGCTCCTCATTGTAAAAAAGGTGGCTGTGATGGATGCGTCGTAAAGGGGCCAACGCAAGCTAAACCCCACTTTAATTAAAATAATTTAACAATTAAAATAAAACCAACATGCTTAGTTAGGCGACTATCCAATTGTTGTTTATCTGCAGCAAAGGTTTACAAGCGATGCCATGTCATCAATGCAGCGCTGCAATACTTCTGTATCTTGATGGGATGGTATTAGCTTAAGGTGAGTGTCTGCAGCTCGCAGGATGTATGATTGATGTTTGCAACGACGGCGGTATCGTGCCAGTCTCCGAGCACTACGCGCTCGCACTGATGCCCGTCTACAGTCAGCGGGTGACGTCCGGGCCGATGCGTATGACCATGCAACAGCACCTCGGGGTAATCGTACTCGCGTAGCAGAGTGGTCACGGCTGCGGAATTCACATCCATGATGTCCATGCCATACTTGCTTTTATTTTCTGCGCTCTGGCTGCGCGCCTGTTCGGCAAAGGCCAACCGTGCTGAGAGTGGCTGCGCCAGAAAAGCCTGTTGCCATTGCGAGCTGCGCACTTGTGCACGAAACTGCTGATAAGCCACATCATCGGTACAAAGCGCATCACCGTGGCTTAACAGTACGCGCGTGCTGCCGAATGTCAGCAACGTGGGATCAGGTAGCAATTGCAAGCCACAAGCGCGGGCAAAATGCTCGCCAATTAAAAAATCACGATTGCCGTGCATCAAGTACAACCGAACGTCGCGCTCTGAGAGCGCTCGCAAGGCTTGCACAATCGGCACGAATTCGGCGCCATGCTGTGAGTCAGCGAGAATATCATCGCCCACCCATACCTCCACAAAATCACCGAGGATATACAGTGCGTCAGTGGTCGCGACTTCGGTATGCAGCCAATGCAAAAAAGCCTGCGTTACCGCAGGCCTTTGCGCACATAAGTGTAAATCAGAAATGATCCAGGTGGTCATGCCTTAGGCAACCACGACGGCTTTTTCGATGATCACTGGCTCGATCGGCACGTCCTGGTGACCAGCACGGCTGGTAGTCGGCACCGCTTTGATTTTATCAACAATGTCCATCCCTTCAACCACTTTACCAAACACACAGTAACCCCAGCCTTGGCTGGTAGGTGCCGTGAAATTCAAAAAGTCGTTATCTTTCACATTGATAAAGAATTGTGCAGAAGCTGAGTCTGGCACCATGGTACGGGCCATCGCCAAGGTGTACTTGTCGTTAGACAAGCCATTGTCAGCCTCGTTTTTGATGGTGGCATCCGTTGCTTTTTGTTTCATGTTGGTATCAAAACCGCCACCTTGAATCATAAAGTCTTTGATCACGCGATGAAAAATCACACCGTCGTAAAAACCTTTTTCAACATAGCTCAAAAAGTTTGCCACGGTAATCGGTGCTTTTTCTGCGTTGAGTTCAATGATAATGTCGCCAAAGTTAGTAGTCAGTTTGACCAAAATATTCTCCGTTTGTTGTGGCTAATGCCAGTGATATTGAGGATAGTTACTTGCTAGTCACTATCGTTGCACGTTTAATGATGACCGTCCGAATCGGCACATCCGAAAAGCCGCGTTGATTGCCTGTTGGCAAATTGCTGATTTTAAACACGACGTCCATGCCAGACACAACCTTGCCAAAGACACAGTAACCAATCTGGTCTGGTTCCGGACTTCTGTAATCCAGAAACTGGTTGTCGGCCACGTTCACAAAAAATTGCGCCGTCGCAGAGTTAGGGTCTGGTGTGCGCGCCATGGCAATGGTGCCAGTCTGGTTGACCAAGCCATTACCAGCCTCATTCACGACTGGTGCACGTGTTGGTTTTTCATTCAGTTCGCGATCAAAGCCGCCGCCCTGAATCATAAAGCGACCAATCACACGGTGAAAAATGGTATTGGTGTAAAAACCGTCTTTGACATACTGCAAAAAATTTTCAACCGTTTTCGGCGCTTTTTCAGCATAGACTTCCACGGCAAAATTACCCTGATTGGTTTCAAACAGTACTTGCGTCGCTGCATTGGTCACGCCAACCGCGGCCAACAGGCAACACCCTAACATCCAAGACAACATACGCATCAAGCTGATCCTTCGTACAAAATTTTCCATTCACCATTCTCCTGCACCCAGTACTGTCGTTTTTTCATGACATTACGTAAAGCAGCACTCACATACTCTTGCTCAAAATCTACGACCACCATGTTTCGCTTGGAGTTCGGATAAGTGAACATACTGACCTCAGACAAGTTAACATTCACTTTAGGCTTAGCCGCCTGAATCTGGCGCTTGTAGCTGGCCCAGCGCGACAAATCGCCGTCAGAATAAAAGAAATCACTGGTGTAATGCGACAGGTAGGCATCCGTCTTTTGCGCCGCCCAGTCTTTACGCCATTGCTCAATCGCCGATTTCAGGGCTGCTTTTTCACGGTCCTGATTGCGCACTGAGTCTGGATTCACCCACTGAAAGTTAACGCCAATCACCACTGGCGTATTGCCGGCCTGCAACACCTCTTGCAAGGCTTTCATGTCCGGGTTAGACAACACCACACACCCATCACTGGCGCGTGGCGGGCGGCTGTAGGTGTCTCTTGGCGTGCCATGAATCCAGATGCCAGAACCGGTTTTGCGTTCGTAACTGTCTATTTCGTTGGGATAATTGAGCGGATACGCAGCATCGCCATACAAGTCAGGCAACGGGCGATTGAGTTTGCGCGAGGCAAAATAGACGCCTATCGGCGTGCGTTTGTCACCCTGGTCCTTTTTACCAATACCGTTTTTACCGATGGTGACATAGTAGTCGGCGATATAACGCAATACATTGCCCTCGCCTTTTTCATACACATACAGGCGAGAACGCGCAGTGTCGACAAACAAAACATGGCTTTGTTTTTCTGACAGCTCGACCAGCATATTCGGCTGGGTCAAGCCACGGTTACGGTCAAAATAATTGCGGATACGGATTTCAGCTTCTTCTTTGAAATCCTGAATACGGGTGACATCGGCCGTATTGGCATCACCAAAATTGTTTAATATGCGGGCTTTGGCAGAGAGTAAATCGCCATGAATCAGGTGCGCAAGGGCAAAGTTGGGAGAGATCGTCAGCAGCTGGTCAACGTAATCCAGCGCCTGCTGCAGGCGGCCTTCTTTAATCGATTGCAGCGTTTGTACCAGCATGCGTTCAACCGCATTGGTGTTCTTGTTTTGCACGAACAAACGCGCAGTTAACGCTTCATGGTTAACCGCGGTTGCATTCCAAGGCAATAGCGCAGCACTGACAAACGCAATATAACAGTACTTTCTTAAACTCCTCATACCGATATTATACATTTGTTTAATTAAAATCTTGCCTGCTTAAGCTGCCAAATTCGCCCCCAATTGAGCGTTTTTAACAGTAGTGCCGCCGGGTTAGAGCGGTGCTTGCAACGTAGCTTAGAACTTGCCGACGCGCTCTTGTTGAATCAACCAGCGACCGCCTTCTTTAAGCAGATTCAGCGTCTTGTTCGAGTTTGCATCCAGGCCCGTTGCTTTATACATCTGGCGGAATGTGACCTTGGCTGCAGTATCACTCTCCATCTTGACTGACAGATTGCTCAGCTTGACCGAAATCTTGCTTGGGCGACTCACACGGTCACGGCGGGTAGACTCCCACTGTTTGCGCGACTCGCCGCCAGGCGTTTTAAACTCCTTGGCGTAGCTATCCAGATACTTGTCTACATTTTGCGCAGCCCAAGCATCGGCCCACGCATTGACTGCATCCAGCACTGCTCGCTCCTGTTGGCTATTGGCTGGCTTCTCTTCCACTGGCTTAGATTCAACCGTAGGCTTTTTAGTCTCTACCACCGACGGCGCAGCAGCAGGTGGTGTGGGTGTCACAGCCGCTGATGTCGCTGGCGGAGTCACGGGTGCAGGATTAGCTGGTGGAGTCACCGCTGGCGTCGTGGCTGCTGGCGCAGGCGGCACCGTCGTTGTCGTACGCGCCACAGTGCGCTTACCGCCAAACAAATCGGTAATCATGGCCAGCTTGCTTTGCGCACGGCTATTAGAGGTGTCTAGTTTAAGCGCTTTGTCATAGGCCTCAGACGCCAGACGCGCATAAATATCCCCCAGATTTTCATGCGCAGTCGCATAGCTTGGGTGAGTTTTTATAGCAGATTCCAATGCCTTTCTCGCCTTGTCATACTGGCCCTGATCAGCGTAGAGCACCGCCAGATTATTATATGGCTCAGGCAAGTTAGGATATTTTTCTGTCAGCTCGGTAAATGACTTAATTGCTTCATCGCGCTTGCCCAATTCCACCAGAATCACGCCACGCATAAACATGGCCTCGGCGTTTTTAGGGTTGGCAGACAAATAGCTGTTCACACGCTCCAGCGCAGCAGCTTGATTGCCCTGCTCAGACAGCTGGTTGATTTCACGCAGCTCGACATTGGTTTGACCTGCTAAAGCAGAGTGAGATAAGGCGACCTGGCTTAACAGGACACCCAACACCAGCAAAGATTTTTTTAATGTTGCGTTCATGAGTTTATTACCTGAGCAATCGTTGATTTTTAGCAGTATGTTATACTGGAATTGTACAAGAGACAGTGCGCTTTTAGGTGATTATTACAAGCAGCATCAGCACCAATATGTGTTCTGTATGTGTCCTGCGTGGTTTACCAGAAGGCAAAAGATCAAACCATCCGATCAAACATGACCGCCTTCGCCGACACGAAAAACAAGCATCGCCCTCTTAACAAAAATTAAACACTACAATACTTCTGCTAATTTTATCACGCCTTCATCCATTTTACATTTCGTTAGCATGTTAAAACTACACAATACCCTCTCCCGCAGCAAACAGGTTTTTGAGCCTATCACAGCCAAAAAAGTCAGCATGTACGTCTGCGGCATGACTGTTTATGACTTTTGCCACTTGGGGCATGCGCGCGTGATGGTGGTGTTTGACATGGTGGCACGCTGGTTTCGCACCAGTGGTTACGAGGTGACTTATGTACGCAACATCACCGATATTGATGACAAAATCATCAAACGTGCTCAAGAAAACAACGAAAGCATCCAAAGCCTGACCCAGCGTTTTATTACTGCCATGGATGAAGACTCGGCCAAACTCGGCATTATCCGCCCGGACATTGAGCCGCGCGCGACCGAGCACGTGCAAGGCATGCTGGACATGATCAGCCAGCTCATCAACAAAGGCTTTGCCTATCAGGCCAGCAATGGCGACGTGTTTTATAAAGTGCGTAGCTTCAACGACTACGGCAAACTTTCTGGCAAGTCACTGGAAGACCTGCGTGCCGGCGAGCGCGTCGATGTCGACAACCACAAACAAGACCCGATGGACTTCGTGCTATGGAAATCGGTTAAGCCTGGCGAACCCTATTGGGAATCGCCCTGGGGCAATGGCCGCCCAGGCTGGCATATTGAATGCTCGGTCATGAGCGCTGCGCATTTAGGTCAGCACTTTGATATCCACGGTGGCGGCCAGGACTTGCAGTTTCCGCACCACGAAAACGAAATCGCTCAATCCGAAGCCACCCACGGCTGCACCATGGCTAACTACTGGATGCACAATGGCTTTATCCGCGTTGATGACGAAAAAATGTCCAAGTCGCTGGGCAATTTTTTTACCATTCGAGAAGTACTAGAGCAATACGACCCGGAAGTGGTGCGCTTTTTCATTCTGCGTGCGCACTACCGCAGTCCGCTCAACTACTCCGACAAACATCTGGACGACGCCAAAGCCTCTCTAACTCGCCTATATACAGCATTGCGTGGCATTGAAGTCGCCGACGGTGCCATCGACTGGGCACAGCCACAAGCGGCCAAATTCAAAGCCGCCATGGACGATGACTTCAATACCCCAGAAGCCATTGCCGTGTTATTTGAACTGGCCAATGACCTGAACAAAGATAAATGCGCCACCACTGCCGCATTATTGAAACAATTGGCTGCGATTATCGGCTTGCTACAACGCGACCCGGAAAGCTTTATGCAAGGCGAAACCAATAGCGATCTGGATATCGAAGGCCTGATTGCAGCACGGATTGCGGCCAAAACTGCCAAAAACTATGCCGAGGCAGACCGCATCCGCAAAGCACTGGCCGATGCAGGCATCGTATTAGAAGATACCGCGCAAGGCACCACCTGGCGTCGCGCCTGATTTGTAAACACATCATTCTTTTGAGAAACTGAAGGAAAACGGATGCCCGTTAAACTGTCTGCTCCCACCGCCGAAGCACTGCTGCCTGTCAAAGGCGTACAACTGGGTTTTGCCCAGGCACATATCCGCAAACCCAACCGTAAAGACGTACTGGTGATCACCGTGCCCGAAGGCAGCAGCGTTTCTGGTGTGTTTACGCTCAACCGCTTTTGCGCAGCGCCGGTAACTGTCTGTAAGGCTCATTTACAACACAACAAAGGCATCCGCGCCCTGCTGGTGAACACCGGCTGCGCCAACGCAGGCACCGGCCAGCAAGGCCTGGATGACGCGCGTGCCAGCTGTATTGGCGTCGCACAGGCGTTGAACATTAGCCCTGAGCAAGTCTTGCCGTTTTCTACCGGCGTGATTCTGGAAACCTTACCGATGGAAAGATTGCTGGCAGGCATCGCCCCAGCCGTCGCCAACTTACAGGAAAATAATTGGTTAAATGCAGCAGAAGCCATCATGACCACCGACATTGTGGCCAAGGGCACTTCACGCACGCTGATGATTGATGACAAACAAATCACCATTACCGGCATCAGCAAAGGTTCCGGCATGATTCACCCCAACATGGCGACCATGCTGGGTTATATCGCCACCGATGCCGCCATCAGCCAAGCGGCGCTCGACAGCATTATCCAGCACGCAGTAAATAAATCGTTTAACTGCATTACGGTCGACGGCGACACCAGCACCAACGACAGCCTGATCTTGATGGCTACTGGCCAAGCAGGCAATGCTGCCATCAACGAACAAAGTGCAGACTTTGCCACCTTGCGCGACGCCTTAACCGATGTCGCCACCGAACTGGCTCAAGCCATCGTAAGAGACGGCGAAGGCGCCACCAAATTTATGACCATTCAGGTTGAAGCGGGTAAAGATGTAGAGGAGTGCCGCAAAGTCGCCTACGCCATCGCCCACTCCCCGCTGATTAAAACTGCCTTCTTCGCCTCTGACCCTAACCTGGGCCGCATTCTTGCCGCGATTGGTTATGCGGGCATTGATGACCTCGACGTCAACACCATGCAGCTATATTTAGGTGATGTATTAGTCGCTGAGAAAGGGGGCCGTGCCGCGAGTTATGTTGAAGAACAAGGCGCAGCCGTGATGAAAGAAAGTGACATACTGGTTCGCGTGGTGCTGAATCGCGGCCAGGCGGATGCCACGGTATGGACCTGCGATTTTTCTTATGATTACGTGAAGATTAATGCGGATTACAGATCGTAATACGCAAGTAACCAGCATACCTTGAATCACTGAAAAGCCACCCTGACGCCTAGTCTCGTTTGGGTGGCTTTTTTATTTCGCCTTGTTGGCGAGTTACTTTTTTTGCTTGCCCCAAAAAAGTAACCAAAAAGAGGGCACCCAGCCATCACGGCCTGCGGCTCCCTTGCGTTGCTCAACAAAATAAGCCGGTCACGAAACTCATCCTAGCGGGCTGCAAACTACGCAGCCCGCCGCGGGATTCGGACAGTCGCTCCCTCTTCTCTTATTTTGTCTCCGCTACTCAGCGTGATGGGATGGGATGGGATGGGATGGGATGGGATGGGATGGGATGGGATGGGATGGGATGGGATGGGATTATTCTCGCCTAAGTAACCTCGTCGCAGTTTGGACGGTTCAAAAAACAGATTCTTTTTTCTTCAATTCGCTTACGGTTGCTGTCGCATGATGTTCGGGGACCCCATCTGACGCGCCGAGCAACGCAGGATTGACGGGGGCCTCCGGTCATCGGCTGTTCGAGTTCCGCGGTGGCTTGCGTCTTGTGCAAGCCGCTAGGGCGAGTTTCGATGACCGCCCGGCAAGCCGAGTAGCACAGGAAACAAGCGGAAGCTGGGGTGCATTTCTTTTGGTTACTTGTTCTTTGGGCAAGCAAAGAAAAGTAACTCGCTGAAAAAGCGAAAAGAAACCTTTCAACCAACCACAAACCCGTGGGCATCCCCCCCCCTACGACTACCTCAAAGAACAACCTTTTATTGTAATCTCACCACGCCAAGATTCCGGCCAACGCCGCAATAACGATGATTAAGGTTCAATGATCAAGCAATCAAAGAATAACTTTATCAATCATCGCCCATCACTCTCCCCCGCCCCTGCTTCACCACTCCGCGCTGCATCTTCCCCGTCACCCGCCGCTTTTTAGACGCCAGCGTCGGCCTGGTCGCATACCGTACCGCATGCACATGGCTGGCCGCCTCGACAATCGCATGCAACCGCGCGACCGCGTCGCGCTTATTGGCTTCTTGCGTGCGGTATTGTTGCGCTTTAATCACCAGCACACCTTCGGCGGTGATACGCTGATCTTTGCTATGCAACAACCGCGCTTTAATCACGTCACTCAAGCTAGAGCTGTGAATATCAAAACGCAGATGGATGGCTGAAGACACTTTATTGACGTTTTGCCCACCCGCCCCTTGCGCACGGATGGCGGTGAGGGTGTATTCGTGAGCGGCGATGCTGATCATGCTTGCAGGGCGTTATTGATGTAGGTAAAAAAGTCATCCACCTCTTGCTGCACGCGCGTGCGCCTGAAGGGGGGCAAGCTTTGCCAGATACGACGACCATAAGGTTTGTCGACCAGGCGCGGATCACAAATCATCAGTACGCCAAAATCCTGCTCATCGCGGATTAAGCGCCCGGCGCCTTGCTTGAGCGTAATCACGGCATAGGGCAATTGATAGTCCATAAAAGCATTTTTGCCTTCGGCGTTCATTTTTTCGATGCGCGCAGAAAGCACCGGATCGTCTGGTGGCGCAAACGGCAGTTTGTCGATAATCACGCACGACAAGGCTTCACCGCGCACATCCACGCCTTCCCAGAAGCTCTGCGAGCCCACCAGTACGGCGTTACCATGGGCGCGAAAACGGTCGAGCAATTCGGTGCGGTTGCTCTCGCCTTGCATCAGCAAGGGATATTCCATGCCTTGCTCCTCAAAGGCTTGCTTAAGCAAGGCATGCACCTCGCGCATGGCTTTGAGTGAGGTACATAAGACAAAGGCGCGGCCGCGGCTGGCTTGCAACACCGGCAAACTCATGGCTGCCACTGCCGCCGTATAAGCACTACTATTCGGCTCAGGCATGCCTGAGGGCACATAGAGTAACGCCTGCTGACCATAGTCGAACGGACTTTGCCAATGTTTGGTCTGTGCCGCCAGCAAGCCCATCTGACCTTGGTAGTGGGTAAAGTCACTTTTCACCGCCAGCGTGGCCGAGGTGAAAATCCAGGCGCGCGGCTGGGCATTGAGTTGTTTGCCAAAGCCATCGGCAACACTGAGCGGCGTGGCGTGCAATTGCACACTTTGGCTAAACACTTCTACCCAGCGCACCAGGTTGGCCTGATTGCCTTTTAACCAGGCCTCGAGCAATGCCAGCAAGGCTTCGCCGCGTTGCCAGCATTTTTCCAGCAAAGGGTCACGGCCGGCTTGGGTTTCAAGCACTGCAGTCAACGTAGCCAAGGTTTCCAGCAAGCGCTGATAGGCGGTATCAAAGTTTTTTAGTGCCTGCGCTTTTTGCACCGGCATGCGCGCGCCTTCAAACTGGAATACCAGCCTGAAATCTCTACAGGCTTTTTCCAGCGGCGGCACGGCTTCACTCAGCGGCACACAATCTTTGGCCAAGGTCAGGTAAGCCATTTGACTATCGCGCGCCAGGTCCATTAATTGCGAGGTAGAAATATCCTCACCAAAAAACAGCCCGGCCACTTCCGGCAGTTGGTGCGCTTCGTCAAACACCACCGTGTTGGCGCTAGGCAGCAACTCTGCCACGCCTTCGTCACGCAACATCACGTCAGCAAAAAACAGGTGATGGTTGACCACCACCACGTCGGCAGCCAAGGCCTGTTTACGTGCCTCCATGACAAAGCATTGCTTGTAAAACTGGCAATCCTGGCCGACGCAGTTATCCCGCGTGGAAGTCACCTGCTGCCACACGGTGGCTTGCTCGGGCACTTCGACCAACTCGGCTTTGTCGCCACTTTGGCTATTTTCGGCAAAGCTTTGCAAAATAGGGATATATTGCGCATCTTCGCGCGATTGAAAGCGGCCTTCCTGGCTGGCGCGTTGCAAATGATAATGGCAAATGTAGTTAGCGCGACCTTTGAGCATGGCCACCGTGACCGGCACTTTAAGCGCTTCGCGTACGGCAGGCAGATCGCGCTGATAAAGCTGGTCTTGCAGGGTTTTGGTACCGGTAGAAATAATCACCTTGCCGCCGGACAACAAGGCAGGCACCAGATAAGCATAAGTTTTACCGGTGCCGGTGCCCGCTTCTGCCACTAATTGCTGCTGTTGCTCGATGGCTTCGGCAATTGCCTGCGCCATTTCTTGTTGTTGCGGACGGCTACGAAAAGCAGGCATGGCCTGAGCGAGAGGCCCATTTTCTGAAAATGCGGAACTGACTTGCTGCGATAAAGACATGTATGAATTATCCCACGAGCGACCATAAATCAGACAGGCTTTTTCAATAAATGCACATGCTTTCAGCGTCAACAAATGCTAGAAAAAGCCCAAAAAACTTGCGAATGTGGTTAAAGTATGGCAAGGTTTAGGCCGTAGTCACTTCTGTGTCATCTAAAACCTGTTTTCTCCAAATCCTTGATTGTGATGAATAAATCTTTTATTCGGCTAGCTGCTTTATTAGTCAGTGTGTTGTTATGCCAATGCAAAAGCGTCGCCGCACCCGGCGATGATGCGCGCTGGAAAAACGCTTACAGCTACTCGCAAGAGCAAGTGATGGACAGCCAGTCCGGCATTGCTGGCACCTGGTCAGAAAAAGTGGAAGAAATCATGATTCGCGCGCTGAGCCTGACCGGGGTCGATTATAAATATGGCGGTCGCAGCCCCGAAACTGGCTTTGATTGTAGCGGCTTTGTGCAGTATGTATTCAAGCACGCGGCGCAGATATCGCTACCACCCTCGGCACGCACCATCAGTGAAATGGGCGACACCGTCAAACGTGAAGAACTTCAGCCCGGTGACCTGGTATTTTTTAATACCTTAAAATCAGCGTTCTCGCATGTTGGCATTTATGTCGGCAACCATCAGTTTATCCACGCCCCGAGAGCTGGCGCAAAAGTGCGCGTTGAAAGCATGGACGAGCGCTACTGGAGTACGCGCTACAACGGTGCCAAACGACTGGAAGTCGAAGCGTCAAAATAACGCTTTTATTCCATCTAACGATTACTCTCCTGCGCCGTTTACTGGTGTATCACTATGGCCCAGCGAACGCTCTGGATCAATCAAGTCACGAATCAATTGCTTTAACTCTTTGGACTCAGGAAAACGTCCTGCTTCCTTGCGTGAAAAAATCACGACACCATCACAGCGCACCTCAAGAATACCGCCAGTGCCAGGCACCAGGTTGACCGACTTTAAATCGCCATCAAACGTGGTCAGTAATTCTTGCGCCAACCAAGCCGCGCGTAACAACCAACGGCACTGTGTACAAAACTCAATTTCTACGATAGGCTTTTGCATATTTCACTCTAAACATTTATTTGCGTGATGAGTATAGTCAATTTTATTGAAATAGCGGAAAATGAACTTAACAGCGTTATTTCCACTCTCTGCAAACAGGCTGTCATCAACTGATGCAACTTGACTCTTATTAAAGTAATATTCTTCGCTTAACTGATCACACAAGGCATGGTATGCGTTCCAAATTAGAAAAATTCAGCTTGCTGGGTGCAGGCGCGTTTGTAGGTATCCTGGTGAGTATCAACATTTCGGCCTGGGCAGACAGAACCTCTATGTCGCAACTGCCGATTGACGAGTTACGTGTCTTTGCTGAAGTCTTCGCCAAAGTAAAATCTGACTACGTTGAGCCAGTAGAAGACAAGAAACTGATTAACGAAGCGCTGTCTGGCATGTTGCAAGGGCTGGATCCACACTCTACGTTTATGGATGCCGATGCCTACAAAGAATTGCAGGCAGGTACGCAAGGTGAATTTGGCGGCCTGGGCATTGAAGTGGCAATGGAAGATGGCCTGGTGAAAGTAGTGACACCCATTGAAGATAGCCCAGCTTACAAGGCTGGTCTGAAGTCTGGCGACTTAATCATGAAGCTGGATGACACCCAGGTGCGCGGCTTGACCTTGAACGATGCGGTTAAACGTATGCGTGGCACGCCTGATACCAAAATCGTATTGACGGTGATTCGCAAAGGTGAGGACAAACCACTCACCTTCACCCTGACACGTGCGGTCATCAAATCACAAAGCGTCAAAAATAAATGGATTGAACAAGGCTACGGCTATGTGCGCATCACCCAGTTTCAAGAGCGTACCGGTGAAGATCTGGCCAAAGCACTGAAAAGCTTGCAGACTGAAAACAAAACCCCGCTGAAAGGCTTGGTACTTGACCTGCGTAACAACCCGGGTGGTTTGCTGGATGCTGCCGTTGGTGTGTCTGCCGCATTTTTACCTAAAGATGACCTAGTGGTCTACACAGAAGGCCGTGTCGTCGACTCCAAAATGCGTCTGAATGCAACACCTATGGATTATGCACGTCGCGGCAAATCAGACTACCTGAAAGATTTGCCTGAAGAGTTCAAGTCTGTGCCTATCGTGGTGTTGATCAACGCCGGTTCGGCTTCTGCCTCTGAGATCGTGGCCGGTGCATTGCAAGACCACAAACGCGCAACCATCATGGGTATCCAGAGCTTTGGTAAAGGCTCAGTGCAAACCATCTTGCCGATGAACAATGGCAGTGCGATTAAACTGACCACCGCGCGTTACTTTACGCCTAACGGTCGCTCGATTCAGGCCAAAGGCATTGTGCCAGACATCACAGTAGATGATGGCTCTGATCCAAGCCTGAGCTTGCATGAGGCTGATTTGAAACGTCACCTGTCTAACCCGACCGATGCTAAAGACAATGCAGATACCAAAGCTGCGGATGAGGCGAAATCTCGTGCGGCTGCGGAGAAGCTGAAGGAAGAGAAGCATGCTGAGACACGCGGCCCGATTGAGCCCGCCAGCAAAGATGACTTCCAGTTCATGCAAGCCATAAACCTGCTCAAAGGTCTACCTGTACAAAAATCGCAAGAAGCCGCTAAAGTAAGCACTGCCAAGCCATGATGTTTCGCCTGCTCACAGTCACCGAGATTGTGAGCAGGCGGCACACGCAAGGGAGCGTATCATGTTGAAGTTATCGCCATTAAGCCTGCCACCACTCACGCTGGATAAAGCCATTCAGGTGCTGGATATGGGGTTGCGCACCGTGTTTAGCCCGGCCGTCTCCAGTCGTCCTTATCCAGCGGCCGATATCAGCAGCGAGACAACACTCAGCGATAGCGAGCGTAAACATGCCGCCGCACTCATGCGCATTAACCATGTCGGTGAAGTCTGTGCACAAGCCTTGTATAGCGGCCAGACACTGGTTTCGCGTGTCCAGGCCAATGTTGAGGCTTTAAAACAGGCATCGCGTGACGAAGTAGATCACTTGGCCTGGTGCGAACAGCGTATCAACGAGCTCGGCGGTCGCAAAAGCCTGTTAAACCCACTGTGGTTTGGTGCCAGCTTTGGCCTGGGCGTGACCGCAGGGTTGCTAGGCGACAAATGGAATCTGGGCTTTTTGGCAGAAACCGAACATCAGGTCTCTGCGCATTTACATAGCCATTTGCATGAACTGCCTGCGCAAGATAACGCTTCGCGGGCCATTGTGGCGCAAATGAAGATAGACGAGGAACATCACGCAGAAACTGCCGAACACTTAGGCGGCGCAGCCCTGCCTGCCCCGGTCAAACTGGCGATGCGACTGGCCTCAAAAGTGATGACGCGTACCGCGTATCACTGCTAAGATTTGTACTAACCTAGAGTCAACCATGCAAAAATTTAGTGACAACCTTCTCACACTTGACAATGCCGATCACGTGAAACGCATTGAACTGTATGATGAAAACAATCAGCCTGCTGGCGTACTTGAAAACAAGCCAGGCACCCAGGGCTCAATCAAGGTCTATCATCACCTGTTTAAGGTATTTGGTGAGATTAATACCGACGCGGCGGTAGAAGGCCTGGCCCTTTACGCCGAACATACTGAGGATGCCGAAGACCATCCGGGTAAACACCCTAATATTGACCGCTTGCTGAATGTGCTTGATAAAGAGCAAACGCTTTCAATCAAATTAATTACTGAGTAAGCTAGCCTCAGTGATAAAAAAGCCTCCATAAACTGGAGGCTTTTTCTTTTCTTGCGATTTCAACCACATCACTCACTTTGCAAATGGCGGGTAATCGGCGGGTGATAAATAAACTCCAGCAAATGGCCTACGCTGTCCAGGCAATAAAATCCGCGCGAACCATCGCGGTGACTTTTCGGCGCCTCAGTAATGCGCACCCCATGGGCGACCATATGCGCATACCAGTCATCCACAGCCTGCGCATTCGTCAGCACAAAACCGATATGGTCCAGGCGCTGTAATGGGTCGGCCTTGTAATCCACGCGATGCAAAGCGAATACATCCCCATGATTTGTTAAATACACATTATCCGGATCAGGTTGCCACTCAATCTGCATGCCGACAATCCGCGTATAAAAATCAACCGCAGATTCAAGCTCCTTGATAAACAATGCCACATGGCGGATACCGATCATGCCCTTAGGAATGCTCATGCGTGTCTCCATTAATCAAAGCTTGGCGCTTTGATTTCATAGCCATGCGTAATTTCGCAAGCCTTTTGCAGCATGATGCTGGCAGAGCAATACTTCTCGGCAGAGAGTTTCACTGCACGCTCTACTTGTGACTCACTCAAGCCTTCACCGGTCACCACAAAATGCACGTGAATTTTGGTGAATACTTTAGGCACGGTGTCGGCACGTTCGGCACTGATTTCAGCCACGCAATCGACAATCGGCTGACGTGATTTTTTAAGGATAGTCACCACGTCAAACGAAGTACACGCCCCCATGCCTATCAGCAACATCTCCATCGGGCGCATACCAATATTGCGGCCGCCATTTTCAGGCGCGCCGTCTAACACGACTGCATGCCCGGTTTCGGACTCACCGACAAAACTGACACCATCTATCCATTTCACTTGGACTTGCATTTAGTCTCTCATTTCACAAGTATAAAAACGTACCCGCCAACGACGGGCAAAATTTTCAGTTTCTAAGCCAGGCTAGGCGCAAGTTCAAAAAAATCGCGCAGCATACATAGAGTATGTAAGCGATATTTTTGAATCTTGTCACGACGTATGGCGACGAAACTGGAAATTTTTATTTCACGCCCAGCAGTTCAACATCAAACACCAGCGCCGCATTGGGCGGAATCACGCCACCAGCCCCACGTGCGCCGTAGCCCATGTCAGACGGAATAATCAGCGTACGCTTGCCGCCGACTTTCATGCCTTGCACACCAACATCCCAGCCCTCAATCACCTGGCTACCACCCAAAAAGAAATTAAAGGGTGAATTACGGTCCAGGCTGCTGTCGAATTTTTGGCCTTTGTGGTCTTCTTTGCTAGCGTCGTACAACCAGCCGGTGTAGTGCACGGTGACGTTAAAACCCACTTCGGCTTCGCGGCCATTGCCGATTACCGTATCTATTTTTTGTAGCTCAGTCACATTGGCAGACATTTGTGCAGATTCCTTGGTTTTTGAAGAATTGGATTGCGCTTGGCAACCCGTGATGGTCAACAACAGCAATGCGCTGAGACCAATTAATTTAATGCCAGATTTCATTGATTTACTCCCGGAAAACGACCATTATTTTACGCGCTTTTAGCCACAAATTCTTATGCCGAGGTTAACGGCCTTCTATCAATTGCTTTAATAATGCATCCTGCACCTTACGCACGGCAGAAGCACGTGCGTGATTAGCGATTACTACCAGCACATAACGCTTACCGGCCATATCCTGCACATAGCCTGCGATGCTGCTCACGCCTTCCAGCGAGCCGGTTTTAAGATAAGCCATGCCTTGGCTATTGCTATCGGCCAGTCGCTTCTTGGTCGTGCCATCCAAACCCAGTATCGGCATCGACGCCATGAGCACCGGCATCACCGGACGTTGCCAGGCTGTGACGAGCAACTGCGCCAAATGTTCCGCACTGATGCGCTCTGTGCGCGACAAACCAGAGCCGTTTTCAACGACCAGCTCAGCAAACTGCAAGCCTCGCTGGCGCAAAACCTGTTTAAGCGTCAACGCAGCACCTGTCTCATCGGCAGGAGTAAAGCCTGCCTCCAGCGCCATCGTCAGCATGAGCTGGCGCGCCATCACATTATTGCTCCACTTGTTGATATCGCGCACCACGCTATCCAACGGCGGCGATAACCAGGTCATCACCAGTGTATTGGCGTCCGTCGCTGGCGCCAGCACTAACTGGCCGTTAAACTGCCCGCCCAATTGCGCCCACAATTTTTTAAAGCTCAAAAACACATACTGGGTATCGCTGAGTACGCTCAACTCCAGATAACGTGCATCACATTGTGATGGCAGCGTGCCACTAAACGCCACGGTGACCCCATCGGTCTGCGGCGTGATGCTATAACGCAAGTCACTGCGCCAGTCATTACACGCCCCTTTGCGGATTTGCATCGTATTGATGACACGGATTTGCGGCAACTCGAATTCTTGCGAGAGCTGTACTGAGGGTTGATTGCCGGTAGTGGCCACCGCAAAGCGGAAACTGGTATTACGACCATTCAGCAGCAACGCACTCGGATTGGCGTTATAAGCGCGCCAGGGCTCGTCGTCCAGCACAGGACGCTGGCCGACCTCAGGCGCATACACAGACAAATCCAGCACCAGATTACCCTTAATTTGACGGATGCCTTGTTGCTGCACCTGCTGCAACAAGCGCCAGAATTCAGTGATATTCAATGCAGGGTCGCCATAGCCCTTGAGGATTAAATCACCATCGAGTACGCCCTGATTCAGTGTGCCATTGCGATACACCTCTGTTTTCCAGCGATAGGCTGGCGTAAGGGCTTCAAGCGCGGCATAGGTGGTCACCAGCTTCATCACGCTGGCCGGATTCATGGCTTTGGCGGCATTGTGGCTGATGAGAGGCGCACCGCCACCCACTGGCTGTACGACAATGGCGACGCTATCCGCTGGCAACTGTGCTTTGCTTAACGCGTCTTGCACATTGAACGGCAACGCGGCTTGCGCCAGCGTCATCCAGCAACTGCCTAATAAAAACAACCAGCGCATTACAGGCTCTCCACGATGGCGGCTCGCGTTGTTTGTACTAGGTGTGCAATATCGGCGGCCGTCAGGCAATAAGGTGGCATCCAATAGACGGTATTACCTATCGGCCTTAACAGTAAGCCATGCTTCAAGGCAGCGGCATAGCAGTCACGGGCAAATTGCGCGTTGTGGGTATCCACTTCAAATGCGGTAATCATGCCACGCTGACGCACATGGCTCAGCGGTAAATCGTATTGCGCAACCGCCGCCCATAATTGCTGTGCCGTCAGACGGTTATCGCTGAGTACGTCGCGTGTTTCAAACAAGGTTAAGGTCGCCAGTGCGGCGGCACACGCCAAGGGATTGCCGGTGTAACTATGGCTATGCAAAAAACCTTTGACCGTCTGATCATGGTAAAACGCCTGATAAACTACATCTGTGGTTAGCACCACCGACAACGGCAAATAACCGCCAGTAATGCCTTTGGATAAACAGATAAAATCAGCGATATCACTGACTTTACCGCCAGCCTGCTCACAGGCAAACGAGGTGCCGGTGCGGCCAAAGCCCACGGCGATCTCATCCGCAATGACATGCACCTGATAGCGGCTACACACCTCACGCGCACGACGTAAATAGACTGGGTGATACATGCCCATGCCTGCTGCACCCTGCACCAGTGGCTCGATAATCAACGCAGCCAGTTCAGCATGATGTTGAGCCACATAGTGCTCCAGCGCTTCTGCACAACGCAACGCGTAAGCCTCTTCCGACTCACCGATTTCAGCCAAACGGCTATCCGGGCTAGGCATTTGCGCTGATTGCAGAATCAGCGGCGCATAAGTATCTTTAAAAATCGCCACATCGGTCACACTGAGCGCGCCCAGCGTTTCGCCGTGATAACTATTTTGCAGACTGATAAATTTGGTTTTTTGCGGCTGCCCGATATTGCGCCAGTAATGAAAACTCATCTTGAGCGCAATCTCGGTCGCACTGGCCCCATCAGAGCCATAAAAGGCATGCCCCAGGCCGGTGAGCGCAGACAACTTTTCTGATAACGCAACCACGGGTTCATGCGTAAATCCGGCCAGCATCACGTGCTCTAGCTGATCGAGTTGCACCTTAATGGCCTCTTTGATCACAGGCTGATTATGCCCAAACAAATTGACCCACCAACTGCTCACGGCATCCAGATAGGCTTTGCCTTCTGTATCAAACAGCCAGGCACCTTCGCCACGGGCAATCGGCACCAGCGGATAGCGCTCGTGATGTTTCATTTGCGTGCAGGGGTGCCACACGGCTTGTAAAGAACGTTGTAAAAGTGCAGATTGGCTCAATGAAAACCACTTTCCCGTTGATGTCGGATTGCCACAACCGTCGCAATCTCAGTCAGTTCTTGATATTGATACAAGGCAATATAGCCGGTATTGCCGTGAGAAATCACCAACTCACGAAAATCATATTGTGTTGATTTTCTGCCAATTTCAGGATGATTCAGCAATGTTTGTATACCGCTAATAATGAGTTCGTAAGCATGTATTGCCTGCGCCTGATCTGCTGCTGCGGAGAGAAACTCGGTGATACGTTCCATATCGTCCCAAAATTTTTGCGTATAGTTAATGCTTGCCACGATTGCGCTTTATTTGTATTTTTTTAATGTGGGTTTAGGCAATTCAATGCCTTGCAATTTTGCTCGAAAATAAGCATTCACTTCATCAGCATCATAGGCCAGGCCAGTTTTTTGGTACTCCTGCCATGATGTCTCCGCTTCGGCCACAAACGTCTGATACTTTTCATTACGTCTGGTTTCCTGCTCAATCGCGTCAACCATAAACGCATGAGGTGTTTTGCCTGTGGCTTCTGCCAATTTTGCGACCCGCTCTTTCAAGCTGTCTGGTAACTTTAAGCTGGTAGTGGCCATCATGTTCTCCCTAGAATCCGCAAAGTGTTACCAAAGTAACACCTCAACATTAACCTGTCAAACACGGCTTTGTGCTATAGTGCGCATCTTATTGATTTATATGCATAATCCATGCAAAAAACCCGCAAACACCTAGAACTGCTCGCCCCGGCCAAAAATGCTGACTTTGGGATTGAAGCCATTAATCATGGTGCCGACGCTGTGTATATTGGCGGCCCGGCGTTTGGCGCTCGCGCTAAAGCGCCAAATACGGTGCAGGATATTGCGCGTCTGGTGCAGCATGCGCATAGATTCCATGCCGAAGTGTTTGTGGCGCTGAATACCATTTTTCACGATAACGAGCTCGAGGGTGTGCGTCAGTTGGTGCATCAATTGTATGACAGCGGCGTCGATGCGCTGATTGTGCAGGACATGGGCTTGCTGGAACTCGATTTACCGCCTATCCAGCTACATGCCAGTACGCAAACCGATATCCGCACCGTTGAAAAAGCGCAGTTTTTAGACCAAGTCGGCTTTAGCCAGATTGTGCTGGCACGCGAGTTGGATATTGCCACGGTCAAAAAAATCGCCGACGCGACGACTGCCAATCTGGAGTACTTTATCCATGGTGCGCTGTGTGTTGCCTTCAGCGGCCAATGCTTTATCAGCCATGCGCATACCGGCCGGAGCGCCAACCGTGGCGAGTGCTCGCAAGAATGCCGCTTGCCTTATACGCTGGAAGACCAGAAAGGCCGCATTATCGGCAAAGACAAACATTATTTGTCGATGAAAGATAATGACCAGAGCGCCAATTTGCGCGCATTGATAGCTGCGGGTGTGAGCAGCTTTAAAATCGAAGGTCGCTACAAAGACCTGCCCTATGTAAAAAACGCCACGGCGCATTACCGCCAGTTGCTGGATGAGATTCTGGAGGATATGCCGCAATATGCGAAATCTTCCGCCGGACATACCAGCTACACTTTCAAACCGCAGCCAGAGAAAACCTTTAACCGCAGCGCCACCGATTATTTTGCCAATGGCCGCCAAGCGGATATTGGCGCTTTTGATACGCCCAAGTTTTCTGGTGAGGAATTAGGCAAAGTACGCAAGGTGGGCAAAGACTTTATCGATGTGGCCACAGACGTTGCATTGCACAATGGCGATGGTGTGTGCTTTTTTGATGTGCACAAAGAGTTGGTGGGCTTGCGTGTGAACACCGTGCAAGCGCTGGATAAATATACCCAGCGGCTGTTCCCCAATGAAATGCCAGCAGACATCCGCAACAACACACAGCTCTATCGCAACCGTGACCATGCCTTTATGCGTTTGCTGGAGAAAGACTCGGCCATGCGCAAAATTGCGGTCGACGCCGTGCTTTATGAAACCGACGATGGTTTTGCATTGACGCTGACTGACGAGCAAGGGTTTATTGCCACCGCGCAAGTAGCGGCTGAAAAACAGCCTGCTAACGATACCCAAAAGGCTGAAGCCTCCCTGCGGGAAAATTTGGCCAAACTGGGCAATACAGACTTCCTGGCAACAGCAATCAGCCTGGAGCTGACCCAATGCTGGTTTTTGCCAGCGTCCGTGGTCAATCAATTGCGCCGCGATGCGGTAGAGCAACTGATTGACATCAGGACGCTCGCCTATGAGCGTCCGCCATTGCGTGCCGTGGCCGAGCCACCTGCTATCTATCCGCAAGACTCTTTAAGTTACCTGGCCAACGTTTATAACCAGAAAGCACGCGACTTTTATCACAAGCATGGCGTTAAACTGATAGACAGCGCCTATGAGGCCAATGAAACACTGGATGAAGTGCCGGTGATGATCACCAAACACTGCCTGCGCTTTAGCCATGGCCTGTGCCCGAAAGAAGCTAAAGGCGTGATTGGTGTTCAAGGCACGGTGACCGCTGAGCCGATGACGCTGATTAGCGGCAATGACCGCTATACGCTCAAATTTGACTGCAAACCGTGCGAAATGCACGTCATGGGCAAAGTACGCAAACACATCTTGCAAATTGCGCCACCGCAACCGATTACGTTTTTTGATAAACGTCCGGCCTAAGGTCAATCGGCCTTGGTCATTTGCCAAGGCCTTTTTTTTCAGGCAAGCTGCAAGCACCTCACACTCGCTCACCAGCCATGACTGAATACGCTTACCTGCTCAAAGTGGCGATCGCCCTGATTGCCATCGTCAACCCCATCGGTTGCTTACCTATTTTTATCAGCGCCACCAGCGGCTGGAGCAAAGCCGAGCGCGCAAAAACAGCACGGACAGTGGCCATTACCGTCATGATCGTCTTAGGCGTCTCAGCCTTTATTGGCGACTTGATTCTCGACTTTTTTGGCATCACCATGCCCTCGTTTCAAGTGGGTGGTGGCATTTTGATACTGCTGATCTCCATCTCCATGATGCACGGTAAACAGGGTGCCACAAGACAAACCCCTGAAGAAGCACAAGACCTGGCAGAGCGAGAAGTGATTGCGATTGTGCCGCTCAGCATTCCCTTATTGGCAGGCCCAGGTGCTATCTCAAGCATGATCCTGACTGCACAACAGCACCCCGGGTTTTGGGGTCATGTCAGCCTGATGCTACCTATTGTGCTGATTGGATTGTTTATTTGGGGCCTGTTATTTCTCGCCGATGCCATTACCCACTACCTGGGCAGGATTGGGATTAATATCGTGACACGATTGATGGGATTGATTCTGGCGGCGATGTCGGTGGAATTTATTGCACATGGACTGGAAGGGTTGTTTCCACGACTTGTCGGCGCCACATGAGACAAGACTTGCACACAGACAAATTAAGCCTCCCTCAATCAATCACTTAGCGGTAAAATAACGCTTTTAACGAAGCCTGCACATCTTGAATTCCACCGTTTCAAACCCCTCAAAATCCTCCCAGCAATGGAAGCCTAACGTCACCGTGGCCGCCATCATTGAGCAGGACGGCAAGTTTTTGCTGGTTGAAGAAACCACGGACCGCGGCAACCGCTTTAACCAGCCTGCCGGGCACCTCGAAGAAAACGAGACGATTATTGCAGCGGCGATCCGCGAAACGCTGGAAGAAACCGCTTACGATTTTACGCCTGAGGCGTTGGTGGGCATTTACCACTGGCAGCATCCACTTAACGGCATCACTTATTTGCGCTTTGCTTTTACCGGCAAGCTGGGCAAGCACTACCCTGAGCAGGCCTTGGATGATGGCATTATTCGCACGGTATGGAAAACCGAAGCCGAGATTGCCGCCGAGGGCGAGTTGATGCGTAGCCCGCAAGTCTTGTTGTGCGTGCAGGATTACCTGGCAGGCAAGCGTTATTCTTTAGACATTTTGAAGCATTTGGGCCAAGCACTATGAGTAAGCCACATGTCATCGTCGGGTTGTCCGGCGGTGTTGATTCCTCCGTTACCGCCTTGCTGTTAAAGCAACAAGGTTATCAAGTTACCGGTTTGTTTATGAAAAACTGGGAGGACGATGATAATGATGAATATTGTTCATCACGCCAGGACTTGATCGACGCGGTTTCTGCGGCCGATAGAATCGGTATTGACATTGAAACCGTGAATTTTAGCGCTGAGTATAAAGAGCGAGTGTTCGCTAACTTTTTGCAGGAATACCAGGCTGGCCGCACGCCTAACCCGGATATTCTGTGTAACGCAGAAATCAAGTTCAAGGCCTTTTTGGACCATGCCATGGGCATGGGTGCCGATTTAATCGCCACAGGCCATTACGCACAAGTCCGTGAAAACCCGATTCAACCCGGCAACTTTCAACTGCTCAAAGCCGATGACGGCAGCAAAGACCAGAGCTACTTTTTGTCACGTCTGAACCAGGCACAACTGTCAAAAACGCTGTTCCCTCTCGGCAAATATCTTAAACGTGAAGTGCGTGAAATCGCGCGTGAGCATGGCCTGGCCAATGCCGAGAAAAAGGATTCCACCGGCATTTGCTTTATTGGCGAGCGTCCGTTTCAGGAGTTTTTGCAGCGCTATCTGCCACGTCACCCGGGCATCATGCGCACACCAGAAGGCAGAGTGGTGGGCGAACACGAAGGCTTGATGTATTACACCATTGGTCAGCGCCAGGGGCTTAAAATTGGTGGTAGCCGTGAGAGCAATGGCGAGCCATGGTTTGTCGCCGCCAAGCATATGGCGGATAACGAGCTGATTGTGGTGCAAGGGCATGACCATCCATTATTGCAAAGCGATGGTTTAACCGCAGGCCAATTACACTGGATTAGCGGCGAAGACCCACGCACCAACTGGGTCTATGCCGCCAAAACGCGATATCGCCAACCAGATGCCCCTTGTGAAGTTGATGCGGTGAATGCGGAAGAAGCGACTATCCGTTTTGGTCAACACCAATGGGCGATCACACCTGGTCAAAGCGTGGTGGTGTATGAAAGCAATGTCTGCCTGGGCGGCGGGATTATCACTGGCGCCATTTAACCCATTCGCGAGGCATGGTTATTGCTTCTGCTTGCATAATATAATCATAATGAACGCCAAGTGACGAGGAATGACACCTGATGGCCTACGTATTAAAAAATAATGAAGGTGCAATTATTGCTGCCAGCCCAGACACGAAAGTGAACGCAGACTGGGTTGAAATTGATAATTCGGATACCGAGTATCTGTGTTTTCTGGATGACGAACTCAAAAAACATCACACTTTCCGTGAAAGTGATATTCAGCTGGCGCGGGTACTGGAAGATTTAATCAGTATCTTGATTGATCGCAGCCTGATCAGCTTTACCGACTTCCCTAGCCCGGCGCAAAAACGTCTGAACGAGCGCCAGTCATTGCGTCATAAAAACAACCTGCAACTGCTGGCAGATGACGATATGCCACCGCTGTAAGGCGTCGGTTAATACGTCATCTCCACCAAAAACTTCACATTACGGCCGGGACCGTAGATACCGATCCCGCCCATCGCACCATCCAGCCGATAGATCTCATTTTTAAGATTCTCGCCGATCAAGCGCAAGGTGAGTTGCTCATTCACTTTAAAGCGCACACCGGCGTTCCACAACTCATAAGCCTCCTGCACACCAAACTGATAGGGGCTATTTGTTGTCCCATCCCCGCTCAACAGAATATTTCTTTCCGACACTTTACGGTAAGTCAGATTCATGTCGATATTCTTGGTTAACTCCGCCCCAAGGTTGATATTTAAGGCGTTGCCAGGGGCCGTATATAAAGGCGCATAGCTTTCACCGGTAAACATCTCCCCTCTTAGTTTGGAATACCCGGTGCGTAAATACCAGCCGTGATACTGCATAAAACTTTCGACCTCTACACCGTTACGGCGCTCCCAGCCATGTTGAGTGATATTGCCATCGTCATCCTCTCGTAATGAGAGCAACAAATGTGACGTGTAGGTATGGTAAAAGTTAAGTTTGCCAGTGAACCAGACATCAGTATTAAACAGATGGGGTGTTTGGTAACTCACGCCAACTTCTGTCGTTTCTGAACGCTGCGGCTGATATAACTCACCGCAAATCAGCGATGCAGGGCCATTGATGGGCATCAAGCCATTACGGCAACGGCTAAAAGGGCCTTGCGTAAAGTATTCATCAATCAGCGGTGGCCGAAAACCTTGGCCATAGTTGCTATAAAAGGTCAGCTTGTCCGGGTTAGTTTTGGCAAAGGCATCATAAGCCAGGCCCAAGCTCCAGGTGTCTTCCTTAAATCGGATCGTGCTTTTCTGGTCATACGGTTCCAGCAAGGCCAACGTACCGCCAGCGGCCTCAACCTTATAACGGTCTTGCCGATAGCCTGGGGTCACCGTGAATTGACCAATCTCCAGCTTGGGCTGTAGATACATCGCCTCAAACGACTTACGTCCGGGCGGTGCTGAGGCATTGAATCCATTGGGGTATCTGGCTTGTGAGCTACTTAAAAGATTATCAAAAGTACGTGTAATTTCACGCTCACTGGCGTTATATTGATAGCCCGCCAATAAGGCAAGGTTTAAGAAACCGCTTTCAAATAAAATCGCCTGATTACTGATATCAACTGTCTTCGTTTTGTAGTTATATGTATCAGTTGCATTGCCCGGACACCTGCTCACCTGACTTGGGTCTGGCGTATATGTTGTGCCGTTACAGCCGCTGATACCCGGGTTAATGACGAGTGACATTCCTGGTTTTGCCAAATCATGAAGATTCGTATGTCCTGCACCTACTGTCGCTTTCAAATTAACCAATCGACTTTCCGGGTCATAATTCACGGTTTCAGACCAGGTCAGGTCATCTACCGTGCGAATCACGTTACCAAAAAATCCAGGCTGGCCACCGGTCGCATCATAGGGCTGCAAACCGGTATCATCAAACTTGACGATAGAGGTGACTAATTGCAAGTCTTCAGTGGGGAACAAACTCACCTTGAGTAAATGAGAAACTGATTCAATCGCCGAATTTTCAAGCTTGGTGCCATCACCCAAAGTCATGTTATTCGCCTGGCGATTAGAGTAGTGATACAAAATATCCACCCGTTCATCTGGCCGGGCGTATAACAAGTAAGAGCGCGAATACTCATCACTGTTATTGCCATAGCCAAACTTGACCTTGCCGCCATACTTCTGGCCGGGCTTCAAAAAATCCTCTGCATTTTTTGTGGTGGCATTAATGGTGCCGCCTAATGAGCCTGAACCACTGGTGATTTGCGGGCCACGCTGCACCTCAATACTCTTCAATAATTCCGGCTCAATAAATGTGCCGCCCATGCGGTATTTCTCAAACCCTTTGGGCACGCCATCTACTTTGACCATGACATCTTCGTTATCGCCGTAACCGCGAATATTGAATGTCATGCCGCTAGGGCGTGGACCACCCGAAATAGACACGCCAGGCACAGACCGCACGGCATCAAAAATATTGCTGGGCTGGGCGCGCTGCAATTGTTCGCTAGTGATCGTAGTAATTGGTAACGTCCGGTTGATTCCCGTCTCCGGTTCTTTTATTTTGGTTCCTGTCACAGAGACTTCAGGCAAGGTTTCGACCTGCTCGGTGTCCGCTTTTTTAGGCGATTTGTTTGCGTGCACTTCTTCACTCACGATGTCTGGCAATAGTTGTTCTTCTGCCTGCGCTAACAAAGACCATGCAGCGATAGCTAGCCAACTGCACATCACGAGCACACTGGCAGACCGTCGCGATAAATCAGATTTTTTTAAAAGTTGTTGCCAGGAGGAATCAGAGCTTGCCATGAGGGAGCACTTTTTATTCTAGAGTTGGATAGAAACAAAGGGGCCGAACGCCCCTTTGTAGTCACCGCACTAATTAAAAATTAGGCGCTGTTTTTAGCAGAACGTCTTGCTGCAAAAGCCATTAGGCCCAGGCCCAAGGCCATCATGCTATAGGCCTCTGGTTCTGGGACCGGGGTCACAGTTGGGACAGACACAGTCGCCAACGCCAGTTGGTCTAGGCTCATGCTGGATGAAGTCGAGTTAAATTTGAAGGTGTACAGGCTGGCCGCACTTACGCTGCTCCATTTCCAGAACAGCTCTTGCTCAGCCGTGGCGCCGCCCATCACAACGCCTTGATCTTCGTTGAATTGCAGTACTGACGTGGCAGACACGCCATTCAATGTCGCAGTCGTACTGGCCAAGGTGCCCAACGTACCGATACGCAAGTAAACGTCAAACAAACCGCTGCTGGCACCGCTCAATGTGGCCGTAAATGAGGTGGCGCTAGAGAAGCTGTAAATATTGCCGCCACCAGTCACAAAAGCACCGCCAGTGGTTTCTTGAACAGAAGCCGCGGTGCCCGCCGTTAAAGCAATGTCTGGTGAAGTATCGGTTGTGGCGTTAAAAAGATTCCACTCAGCGTAGCTGGTGGGTGTTGATGTGCCCCATGGGTTGGTTGAATTCCATACCGCTTGTGTTGCAAAGGCAGAGCCGCTAAATGCCATGCCCAAAGTAAGTGCTAATACTGAAACTTTCATGATGTTAAATCTCCTCAACAAGCGCTTGTTCCCCTTCCTCTCGAAGGCCATCGCGCTACCTCTAAAATAAGTCTCACGGACCCACACCGTTGAGTATTTCAATCTCCATGCTGGATACGCATGGTTATAAAACTGAAATTGAGAATAAATAAAGCTTATTTTTCTATCGCCGCGTCAAAGTCGACCACATAGCGGTATTGCTTGCCGCAATCGATAATCACTTCTTTCTGGCCGCGTTTTAACAAGCGAATATCAACCTTGATACTGCCAAAACCATCATGCGCAATCAGCTCATCGAGCAACTCGAGCAATCTTTTTTTGACCGGGGCATTTATCGCTTGCATCGCATGTATTCATCATTTGTATTGTTTATTTTTAAATGATAACAATTATCATTTACTTTATCAATAACAATAATTCAAGACGGGCAGGTAAAGAATGGTTAATGGCAGAAACAGCTTTAAGGGCGCAGAAATAAGCGCAGAATCATCGCCAGATCACAGACGAATGCTGCGGCAATCATTTAGGGATAAGACCGATAGAGGGGAAACAGCAGGCAGCGCCCCCGCAGGCGTGCGCGAGGGTCTGCAAACGCCGCCAGTTAGGGCTGCGGCATGGTTTGTTTAAAGCTGGGGCGTTTGACCAGCACGCCGTAATGCTTGGCAAGGTTGGGAAACTTCTCTTGCCAGTATTTCCCTTCCCATTGCACGCTTTTAAAGCGCAAATCCAGGTAACCCAACGCCGTGCCCAGCGCGATATCGGCCAGGCTGAAGGTCTCGTTCACACACCACTTTTTCTTCAGCAAATCATCATCCAGGGCGGTCAAGCCAGCAGTCACCTTGGCAAACTGCTTTTCAATCCACGCGGCAGCTTGCTGCGCTTCCGGCTTGCGCTGCTCCAGCATCACGGCCACCGCCGCATCACAGACGCCATCGGCCAGGGCCTCCCAACGACGCACTTTAATTTTGGCTGAGTGATCTTGCGGAATCAGGTGCGACACCGGCGTACGGTGATCAAGATATTCAACAATCACGCGCGAATCATACAAAGCATCGCCATCGTCGAGCACCAGTACAGGTACTTTGCCTAACGGGTTATGCTGGCTCACCGGGCAATCCGGCGCTGACAACACCACCTCGGTCAACGTCAGATCAACATGTTTTTCAATGGCCACAATACGCACTTTGCGCGCGTAGGGACTGTTTACCGTATATAAAAGCTGCATAATGTGATGTGAGCCAAAAGGTTAAGTACTTTTACCGAAAAAAACCCCCATGACAACTTGCGCCTATCCAAACATCGCCTGTCTTGGGGGAGTTTTATTATAATAGCTTTTGGCATGGCCTTAGAACGGTCACATGCATAATTTTTAAACTTGCTGGCAACCCAATGACCCCCTCTGCACTTTACCAACACTTACCCGCGTATTTAAACGCTGACATCATTGCCGAACAAGTCAGCCTGACGCTGTCAGAAGACATGGGTAATGGTGACCTGACGGCGGCACTGATTCCGCAAGGCACGCAGGCCAACGCCACCATTATTAGCCGCGAAGCCGCCATCATCTGCGGCTGCGCCTGGTTTAGCCAGTGCTTCACGCAGCTGGATGCGGATATACAATTAGAGTGGCTGGTCAAAGATGGCGACCAGGTCACGCCAAACCAGCCCTTGGTGCACATTCAAGGCGACGCGCGCGCCATGCTCAGCGCCGAGCGCCCGGCACTTAACTTTCTGCAAACCCTTTCAGCCGTGGCCACGCATACCCGCCGCTATGTTGATGCGATTGCTGGTTTACCGGCACAAATACTCGATACCCGCAAAACCCTGCCCGGGCTGCGTGTGGCGCAAAAATACGCCGTACTCACCGGCGGTGGCGCCAACCAGAGGTTAGCGTTATACGACGGCATTTTGATCAAAGAAAACCATATCGCCGCTGCAGGTTCAATTGCCGCAGTACTCGCAGCAGCATTTGCCTTAAAACAAACCAATAACATTCAGATTGAAGTAGAAAACCTGGATGAACTGCAACAAGCGCTAACCGCTGGTGCGACGAGTATTTTGCTGGATAACTTTACGCTAGCAGACCTGCGCGAAGCAGTAGCGATTAACCAGAAACGCGCCTTGCTCGAGGCCTCGGGCAATGTGGATTTAACAACAGTGCGGGCAATTGCAGAAACTGGCGTGGATAGAATTTCGATTGGCGCGCTGACTAAACATATTCAGGCAGTGGATTTAAGTATGCGGATTCAGATGAAGCTATAGATTTTTTTGAAAATAACCCTTTGCCAAGTATTGCAATATTCGTTCAATGTTACGACCATTTTTTCGCCTCTCGGCGAGTCACTTTCTGGTGCTTGTCCCCCAGAAAGTAACTAAAGAGGACGACACCCAGCCATCACGGCCTGCGGCTCCCTTGCGTTGCTCAACAAAATAAGCCGGTCACGAAACTCGCCCTGACAAGCCACACAAAACGTGGCTTGTTGCGGAGCTCAGACATTCGCTCCCTCTACTCTTATTTTGTTTCCGCTACTCAGCGTGATGGGATGGGATTATTCTCGCCAAACTCACATTGGCGAAGTTTGGAAAGTTAAAAAAAACAATTCTTTTCTTATAACCACCGACGGTTGCAGTCGCATGGTGTTGGGGTCCCCATCTGACGCGCCGAGTAGCGCAGGCAAAATAAGGAAGAAGGGAGCGACTGTTCGAATCCCGCGGTGGGCTGCGTTTTGTGCAGGCCGCTAGGATGAGTTTCGTGACCGCTTATTTTGACGAGCAACGCAGGGAACAAGCGGAAGCTGGGGTGTCTTGTTCTTTGCCTTCTTTCTTATGGACAAGCATAAGAAAGAATGGTCGCCGTAAAGGCGAAATAGATCGGTCAAAAACTCACATTGGGCAAGCAAAGAAAAGTAACTCGCCAACAAGGCGAAAAGCAACCCTCCAACAAAGAACAACCTTTTATCGCAATCACACCACCTCTAGGCAAAACACGCAATAAACACACATAAAGTGACCATTCCTGCCACTTTTCCATGGCATGATTCTTGCACCATATGCTGGTACTCCTGCCCAGATATGACATGAATAGTCCAATCCCATTTTCACTGCCTAAAACCATAGAAAGCCTGCGTCTTGGCGATTTGCTGCGCATGCTGGTTTCCGATGGGCGTATCGAAAAAGTATGGGCAGAAAAACTGCATCAGGATCGCAAGCGCGATAGCTCTAACATCCACCCGATTGTGATCGTGGCCGAACAAAAATGGCTCGACCAACGTCAGCCGTCACAATTACTGTCGGTAGACACCCTGAGCCGCTACGTGGCGGAGAAGGCGGACGTCCCTTACTACACGATTGATCCGTTAAAACTGGACTTTAGCGCGGTGGCACAAATTGTGTCGCAAGCCTATGCCGAGCGCTTGCGCATTATGCCGATTACGGTGAAAGATGGCATTGTGACGATTGCGACAGCGGATCCGTTTCACCAGGCATGGCTGCATGACCTGGAGCGTTTGCTGAAGTTAAAGATTCAGGTGGTGATGGTGAATCCGCTGGATTTACAGCGCTATTTACCCGAGGTGTATCAGCTGTCTGCGGCGATTCAATCGGCCAATGCCGCCAAAGCCGGGCAGATTGTTGGTGTACAAAACTTTGAGCAATTGATTGAACTGGGCAAAGACCGTCAGCTCGATGCCAATGAGCAGCATGTGGTCAATATTGTTGACTGGCTGTTTAAATATGCGTTTGAACAACGCGCCAGCGATATCCACCTCGAACCACGCCGCAATATGGGGCTGATGCGTTTTCGTATTGACGGGGTGTTGCACCAGGTCTACCAGTTGCCCAGCAACATCATGAACGCGATTACCAGCCGCATTAAGCTGCTGGGCCGTATGGACATGGTGGAAAAACGTCGGCCGCAAGATGGCCGTGTCAAAACGGTAGGCACCGACGGCAAGGAAATCGAATTACGCTTATCGACCATGCCCACCGCCTTTGGCGAAAAACTGGTGATGCGGATTTTTAAACCGGACATCCTGGTGCAAGACTTCCAGTTATTGGGATTCTCAAAGCGTCAGAGCGAACAATGGGCGCAATGGACGCATCAGCCGAATGGCATTATTTTGGTCACCGGGCCGACCGGCTCTGGCAAAACCACCACCTTGTACACCACACTTAAACAACTGGCGACAGATGAGGTGAATGTGTGCACGGTGGAAGACCCGATTGAGATGATAGAACCTGCGTTTAACCAGATGCAGGTGACGCAAAATATCGGTCTCGGTTTTGCCGAAGGCATACGCACGCTGATGCGGCAAGACCCGGACATTATCATGGTGGGTGAGATTCGCGACCAGGAAACCGCAGACATGGCCATTCAGGCCGCATTAACGGGTCACTTGGTCCTGTCGACTTTGCATACCAATGACGCGCCATCCGCCGTGACACGATTACTGGATTTGGGCGTGCCTGCCTACTTGATCCACTCCAGCCTGCTCGGCATTATGGCGCAACGCCTGGTGCGTACTTTGTGCCCGCATTGCAAAACCGAAACCGAAATTTCTGACCAGGAATGGGCCAGTGTGACGCGCCCCTTTAAGGCGAAAAAGCCAGCCAAAGTGATGAAAGCGGTTGGCTGCAAAGAGTGCCGTCAAACAGGCTATCGTGGCCGTACCGGCATTTATGAAATGCTGACCTTAACGCCCGCCCTGCGCAAGCTGATCACCCCGGAAACGGATTTATTACAGTTAAAACAGGCCGCCACGCAAGCCGGAATGCAACCACTGATGTTAAATGGTGCAGAAAAAGTCGCTGCTGGCGTGACGACGGTAGAAGAAGTCTTGAAAGTCGCGCCGCCGATTGAAATCGACTAAGCACAGCAGGCTATTGATAGCGTAATGCCTCGATAGGATTCAACCGTGCGGCTTTTCTGGCCGGATAAAATCCAAAAAAGACGCCGATACTGGCGGCCACACTAAAGGCGATCAGCACAGATGCGCTGGAAACAATCACCTCGGCCTGCGTAAACACACTCACCAGCACCGCACCCGTGACGCCGATGACGATGCCGATAAGGCAACCGACAATCGAAATCATGATCGCCTCCAGCAAAAACTGCATCAAAATATCGCGCTCACGGGCGCCAATGGCCATGCGGATGCCGATTTCGCGCGTACGCTCCGTCACCGAGACCAGCATGATATTCATGATGCCGATGCCGCCCACCAGCAAAGACACAGAAGCAATCGCCCCCAGCAGCAAGGACATGGTGCGGGCGGTTTCTGCTGCTGAATTGGCAATCGCCGTCAGGTTACGCACCGAGAAATCACTGTCAGCGCCTTCGCGGATATTGTGGCGCTGATTGAGCAGGCTATTCAACGCCTCTTCTACCATGCTCATGACGTTATCAGATTCAGCCTGCACCATAATCTGCCGCACCGTGCCCGGCAATTGATTACCAAACAGCTTACGCTGCGCGGTGGTCAGCGGTACGATAATGGTGTCATCCTGGTCACGCCCGTCCAGCGTTTGACCTTTGCTATCCAGCACACCCAGCACGACAAATGGCCGCTGGTTGATGCGGATGGTTTTGCCAACAGGATCCACCTCACCGTCGTCACCAAACAGATTTTGCACTACAGTTTTACCCAGCAAAGCCACCCGTGTTGCAGAGCGGGTATCCGAGGCTGAAAACGCATAGCCTGCAGACAAGCCCCAGCCGCGGATATCCATGTACTCCGCAGTGGTGCCAATCACGTCAGTATTCCAGTTGTTGCTGGCGTAGACCACCTGCCCTTTGCCCATGGTCACCGGCGCGACGCCCGTGACCCCATACAACTCACTAATGGCATTGGCATCGCGCACATTGAGCGAAGGCGCATTGCCGGTCGCGGTGCGGGCGCCGCCCATTCGTGGCGGGCCCGAAAGCACTACAAACAAATGGCTACCCATGGCGCTGATAGAACGTTTAACTGAAGCCTCAGCGCCTTGGCCGATCGCCATCATCAGCACCACCGCGCCAACGCCGATCACCATGCCCAGCATGGTTAAAAAAGTGCGCAAGCGGTTAGCACCCATGGCATGCCAGGCTTCTCCCAGCATGGCGCTAAACATGGTCAACTCCTGATGCTTTTGCGATAGCAGCGCCAGTGTCTTGCACAATACACCCATCCAGAAATCTCACCTGCCGCTTGGCGTGCTCGGCAATATCGGTTTCATGCGTCACCAGCACAATAGTGATGCCTTCCTGATTGAGGCCATCAAAAATGGCCATGATTTCTTCACTGGTGGTGCTATCTAGGTTACCGGTGGGTTCATCTGCCAGAATCAAGCGTGGCTGATTCACCAGCGCACGCGCAATGGCGACTCGTTGTTGTTGCCCGCCAGAAATCTGGTTGGGATGTGAATCCAGGTGTTTGCTCAAGCCGACTTTTTCTAACAGCAGGCGGGCACGTGTATGACGCTCTTCTTTGCTTACCCCGGCATACACCAGCGGCAAGGCCACGTTATCCAGTAGGCTGGCGCGCGCCAGTAAGTTAAAGCCCTGAAACACAAAGCCTATGGTCTGGTTGCGCACTTTAGCCACCTGGTCCGCCGCCATGGTCGCCACGGCATAGCCATCCAGCACATAACTGCCAGCGGTAGGCATATCCAGACAACCCAGAATATTCATAAAGGTCGATTTTCCCGAGCCAGAAGGGCCCATGATGGCGACATAATCGCCAGGCAACACCTGCAGATTGACGTCTTTTAATACCGGAAAATCCCCTGCCGCCGAACGGTAGGCTTTATATAGATGCTTCACCTCGATGACGGACGCTTGCATGCGCTTAGAACATTCTCGGGCCACGTGGGCCGTTATTATTACCCTGCCCTTTATTAGGCGGATTGTCACTTTGCAATTCGCTGACAATGACCTTATCACCCGCTGCCAGCCCCTCGCCAGACACCACGGTCGCGCGGCCATCCGTCATGCCGGTATGCACGCGCAGCATGACCGGCTTACCCGCTCTGAGCACATAAATCTTGCCCATGGCACCGCCAGCAGCCCCCTGCCCTTCGCCTTTCGCGCCATGTTTGCGCCAGCCGCGCTTGCCTTCAGCACCAGCCGCTTCTGGTGTTGACCGATCCGGGGGCGCCGCGTTGTCTAGCTTAGGTTTGTAGCGCAAGGCAGCGTTGGGTACCAGCAAGGCATGCCGGGCTCTATCCACAATAATATTGACGTAGGCTGTCATACCTGGAAGCAAGGTTAAATCCTGGTTATCGACCGACACCACCACGTTATAAGTGACCACATTAGAGGTGTTGGTCGAGTTCAAACGCAGTTGCTTCACCACGCCTTCAAAGCTGCGATCTGGGAAGGCATCCACATTAAAATTTACTTTTTGCCCTTCTTTAATCTTGCCGATATCCGCTTCAGCAAAACTGGTGTCTATCTGCATTTTTGAGAGGTCTTGCGCAATCTGAATCAAGGTCGGGGTCTGAAAGCTGGCAGCCACCGTCTGGCCCACGTCGACCACGCGATTGACCACCACGCCAGACACCGGCGAGCGAATAATGCTGAAATTGAGGTTGGTCACGTCACGCGCCAGCAAGCCACGCGCCGTTTCCAGTTGCGCCCTGGCCGACTTTAACACCTGCACGGCCGTATCCAGCTCCTGTTTAGAGACATACTCTTGTGCATATAACTGGCGCATGCGTTTTTCATTGGCAATCGCCAACTCCACTGCCGCCTCATTATTCCTCACGGTGCCTTTAGACTGTGCAATCTGCGCATTAAATAAGGTGCTGTCCAACTCTAGCAACACCTGATCTTTTTTAACCACATCATTAAAGTCGACATACATTTTGCGCACAATGCCCGAGACCTGAGTACCCACACTAATCAGGCTGACCGGGTTGAGCGTGCCATTCGCCGACACCGTTTGCTCAATATGCCCCTGCGTCACTTCATCGAGCCGGTATAGGTCTTCCGGCTTGGGTGGATGCGTGTGGTTGTAATACCAGTAACCTGCCACGGCGATAGCAACCAACAGCAACAACACCAGTATGTTTTTGATGCGCTTCATCAATGTTTGTCCATTTATTTTATTGACCAGGTGTTTTAGCACCGGGTAATGATTGAATCATGGCATGGTCGAGCACGCCGATGGCCTGTGCCAAGGTCGCCCGCGCGATATTCGCGTTCAGGCGGGCCTGAATCGTTTGCTGGCGTGCGGTGGCCAGTGCACTTTGCGCGTTCAGTGTGTCGATGATATTGCCCACACCCGCGGTGTAGCGGCCAAACGCCACCCGATATGATTGCTCGGCGCTTGCAAGCAAGGTGTTGCTGGCGGTGACAGATTGCAAAGCCGTGCGCAAGTTTTGGTAGGCACTCCACACATCGAGTGAAATCTGCAAGCGCAAACGGTCGCGCTGGGCGAGGCGTAAATCAGCCGTAGCCTCGGCCGCACGGATACGGTAGGTCGGCGCATAACCGGCAAACAAGGGGATGGAAACGGTGACACCCAAGGTGGTTGCACTGTTGGCGGCATATTGCGAGCCATCTTGCAGATTATTGGCAAGGCCCAGGCTAATGGTTGGTTTGCTAGCAGCTTGGCTGGCAGCAATGCTAGCCTCCGCCGCGCGCACTTGCGCTTCACTCGCCAGCAAGTCCGGGCGGCGTTGCCCCGCCTGTTCAATCAGAGTGGCGACATCATCGACAATACCGGGCGGCACCTCATTGCTGCTGCTCGCCAGCGTCACGTTGAGGTTGGCGGGCAATCCCATCAGATTCACCAGGCTGCCGTTGGCCACCCGCAAGGTGCCTTCAATCGTAATGCGTTGTAGCGTTAATTGCGCATACGCCGTTTGCGCTTGCAATTTATCTGCCGGGGTCGCCACGCCCGCCTGATAGCGCGCATTGGCCGCTTTAAAACTCTCTTCTGCGGCGCGCTCAGCCTGCTGCGCCGCGGTGAGTGCTGCCATATTGGCTTGCACCTGGTAATAGGCAACGATGGTATTGAGCAACACTGCTTGCACGGTACTGCTTTGGGTCGCCCCGGCCGCCAGCAATAACTGGCGCGCGCTTTCTACGTTGGCCTTGCGGTTACCAAAGTCATATAACAAGTAACTCGCCACCAGGCTATTGGCAATATTGAGGTTAGGGTTGCCACGGGTGGCAGATTCAGGGCTCAACACCCCCATATTGCTGGAGACGGTATCGGTCACGCTAGGTAAATAGGCCGATTTGGCGACGCCCAGTTGCGCCGCCTGTACACGCGCACTGGCCCACACCTCACTGGTTTGCGGGTTATGACATAAGGCGATGTCTGTGACATCGGCCAGTGTCAGTGCCTGTTGCCAGTCGACTTGTGCGCAACCATTGGCATTGGCCAAATACTCGCCCGGGATGCGCGGCAAAGTCTGTACTTGTGTCTCCAGCGGGTCACCATCGTGATAAAACAATGACTCCTGTGCCTGCACGCATGACAAGGGCAACAGCATGATTAACCATAAAAATGTGCGCATGCTATTCCACACTTAATCAACCACACCGCTCAATAAAACAACCATCATCAAACATCACTTAAATGCATAGATGCGCCATCTTAAAGGAACAATCGCCGCGACTAAAGAGAGCGATACATTTTGATACTTTCAACGCGCGAAAAAACAGGCAGGATTGTTGGAGCAATGTGGAGTCGGTGCCCGCTGGCACCGGCATTCAGTGCGACTTGTCTTGGATTGGCGCCTCGCGCCCATGTATCATTTGTGACAACAAATGCTGGCCAGACAAGCGCGAGACCACCATCACCGCCAGCACATGCAGCGCAATCAGAGCAAGCAAAGCCAGGCTAAGGGCGGCATGGAGATCAACCGGCCAATCTTCGCCCCATAAGGCATCGGTGCGACTCAGCCAGCCAGTCAAGGCCAGGGCGGCAATGCACAGCCAAATCAGGTAAACCGACCACTGGCCGAGCGGATTGTGGCCCCGGTGCGGCGTGATCTGACCGCGCCGCATTTCAGCCATATGCGCGCTCACCGCTTGCCAGCCAGGCAGGTAAAAACGTGCACTACGGACCTGAGTCAGGCAACCCAGCACAATACGCATGGCGACCACCGCCAGCACGACATAACCAACCCCACGATGCAGCCAGTCGGTTTCATACCAGACATAACTCATGAGCCACAGTCCGACAACGCCAGCCGCCACCAGCCAATGACTGAGTCGCAGCCACCATGGCCACAGTATGTCTGCAGGTGTTTGCATCAAGCGCAATTAGTCTTTTAAACCAATGGCTTTCACAATTGCCAGCGTTTTCATATCAAAGTAAATCTCGACCTTTTTACCTTCTTTGCTACGGCCATAAATCTCGTAACAATTACCGTCTACTTTAAACTTTTTGATGGTGTAGCCTTCCGCTTCCAGCGCTTCTTTCAGCGTTTCTTCAGAAGCCCACTCCTCTTTCGGATAAGACTTGCACTCAGCTGCGGCAAACGCGCTGCTGGCAGAGATGAAGAGTGCTGCAGTCAGCAGTGACCGTATGAATAATGTGTTCACAATAATTCCTTTAAATCATTAAAACAGAACAGACTTTAAAAAAGAGAGACTTGGCGTAGCGCTTTCAGGTTGGCAACGCCGGTCAAGGCCATGGTCATTTCCAGCTCATCACGCAGTGTGCGAATGACTTTAGCCACGCCCATCGCCCCTTCTGCCGCCAATCCCCATATATAAGGCCGCCCGATACAAACCGCATCAGCGCCCAAAGCCACCGCTTTAAACACATCTTGCCCGCTGCGAATGCCACTATCAACGATCAATTTGCATTGTCCGCCAACGGCATGGGCAATGGCAGGCAACACCTCTGCGACTGTCGGTGTCGTATCCAGCACGCGACCGCCATGATTGGAAATGACCAGTCCATCGCAGCCCAAGCCTGCCGCCTGAATGGCATCGTCGACATGCATCAACCCCTTGAGTAAAAACGGCACGGTGCACTGTTCGCGCAACCAGGCCACATCGTCCCAATCAGGCGCTTGCGACATCCAGCCATCAAACACCAGGCTTTGCCCAGGGCCAATCGCCTTCGGGCTTAAGGGCTGACTCAAGTTGACGGCAGCAATGCCTGCGGGCAAATCCATCACTGCCTGCTTGACTGGCGCATCTACGGTAAACACCACCACGCTATAGCCAACCGCCAGGGCGGTTTGCAGCAACGCAAGCGTACGCGGACGGTCACCTTGCCAGTACAACTGAAACCATAATGGTTGCTGCGCCTGCGCAATAATATCAGCCAAGGGCTGGCTGGCCAGGCTGCTCACCAGCATTTGCCCTTGCTGGGCGTTGCATGCGACGGCTGTGCCGACCTCGCCATCGGTATGAAATAACTTTTGATAAGCCACCGGCGCCAGCATAATCGGGTGCGCCCAACGTTCACCGAACAACTCACAACGTGTATGCGGATGTTTCAAAGTCGCCAGCGGGCGTGGATATAATTTTAGCGACTGCCAGCCTTGCACATTGGCCAGACTTTGTTGTCCACTGCCTGCATCAGCATGCAAATAGTGCCAGATATCCGCCGATAATTGCGATTGCGCTTGCTGCGCGTAGTGCTGTAATAAGGATAGTGCTTGCATGGGGATTTATAAAGCCCACTGGCGCAACAGGTTATGGTAAATCCCCGTCAGTTGAACCACCTCAGAAGTCTCCCCATGTTGCTGGCGCAGCCTCACCAGTGCCATATCCATATCGAACAACATCCGCCGGTGTGCGGCATCACGCACCATGCTCTGGATAAACATAAAACTGGCCAATCGTTCACCGTGCGTGACTGGCGTCACGGCATGCACAGAACTCGACGGGTAAATGACAATCGCGCCCGCTTTCAACTTAACGCGCTGGTCGCCGAAGACGTCTTGCACCACCAGCTCGCCGCCCTCATACTCGTCAGGGTCATTCAAAAACAGGGTTGCGGAGACATCTGCCCGCACCCGCGCACTGCCATCCGGCATGCTGCGCATGGCACTATCGACATGAAAGCCGTAATGGTTGGTGTCACCGAAGTAACGGTTCACAAACGGCGGCAGAATTTTGTCTGGCAGCGCAGCAGAAAAAAATAAAGGATCGCGATGCAATGCCTGCAACACGATCCCTCGAATGTTTGCCAGCAACGGATCCTGTTCGGCCAGTTGCTGGTTGTTTTTGACTTGTGCTGCCTGCGCACCGGCGGTATTGCGACCATCCACCCATTGCGCCTGTTTCAGCAGGCCCCGGATAGTCGTTAATTCTTCTTTCAGCAATACATCCGGCAACGTCAGCAGCAAATCAACTCCTAAAATTTATACTCGGTGGTAATAATGGCTTGGCGACGATTGCCTGGCGTTGTAAAGCCACCATTATCATAAACCGCATCATAATACGTTTTATCGAACAAGTTTTTGATATTCAAACGTACAGCCCATTTAGGCTGCTCGTAAGCAGCCATCATGTCAACACGAATATAGCCTGGTGCAACGTTCGGTTTAAATTGCCCATTAACAAAAGGGTTGTTTGTAGCGACGGCAGTGACGGTTGGATTGTAACCATAACGTTCGGCTTTCGCTTCGAAGCCACCACCGACTTTCCAACCATTACTCCAATCGTAAGTTGTCCAGAGATTGGCCGTAGTACGTGGCGTATTTCTTACATTTTCTCCAGCTAATCTTGGATCTGGTGGCACTGTAGGTAAGCCAGTAGCAGAGTTAATGTTTTCTGCAACGTTAATAATGTATGCATCCATGAAGGCGATACCAGCAAACATATCCCAGTGCTCAGTCACTTTACCAGTCAACTCAAACTCGACACCATTAGTACGACGGCGCTTAGTCAGAATCGGGTTATTACCAAAAGCGGCCAAGTCAGTATTTCGCTCCCAATCTTTGGTCGTCGTAAACACGGCTGTTCTAAAGGCTAAATCACCATCCATAAACAACCATTTTGCACCAACTTCTAAGGTACGACTGCGTTCTGGGGGTTGCTTCACCGTCGTTAGCTGGTAAAGGTCGGCTGTCGGGCTAAACGAGTTGCTATATGTAATGTAATAGTGCTGATCTGCGTTCGGCTGCCATGACAATCCACTTCGATAACTGTTTTGTCCATAATCAAGATGCGGAGCCCTGGCTGCAGTGTAATCTGCCTTCATTTCGTCACGACGAATACCCACTAAAGCTGTCCAGTGAGGAATAAACTCAACACTATCCTGCGCATAAACTGCATAGTTATCTGCATTAAATTTTGCAAACTGCGTATTTGCCGGAGTTATCGGCGTCTCTACACCAGCCGCGTAAATAGGTGCTGCTGTAGTGCCTTGGTTGAGTAATGAGTTACGATAAGATTTTTCATGTAAATATTCAGCCCCAGCCAACACCGAGTGCTTCATTCCAGCCAAATCAAATTTAGTAGTGAAGTCTGACTGCAAATTATCCGTTTCATAATGCATCGTACGCGTCTGGTTTCCGCCCACACCGGCAGTTTCAGTCGGAACAGCTGCGGCATTTGGGGTTTTTGCCCAATAAGCACGCTGATAATCAGCATGCCTTAATTGCGTTCTCAGCTGTGTATCGTCAGAAAATTTATGGGTAAAGATACCTGTCGTGATACGTGTATCGCTATCATCAAAGTTTTTGCTGCTACCATAAAAAGTACGGTCATCAATCTTGCCAGTGGCCACGGTAGTATTTATTGGGCGCTTATTGAGGAAAGAGATACCAAAATCAGGCACATCACGAGTCTGTATATACACGTGATTTAAAAAGAACTCGTTTTCAGTACCGATACCCGCACCAAAACTCACAGCAATCCCTGAACGATCCGTTTCAGGGTGATCGCCATTGGCTGGGTTTTTACGATAGCTCTCTTCATGTCGGTCCATCACGTTCACACGAATGGCTGCTGTGTCAGTCAGTTTCTTGTTAAAATCACCTGTCACCTGATGGTAATCATAGTTACCCAAGCTACCTGTCACAGTGTTCTTATCCTGCAACTCAGCCATTTTTGTCACTTGGTTAATCACACCGCCAGCCTGACCGCGGCCGAATAACATCGCCGCTGAACCACGCAATACATCCACCTGCTCCAGGTTAAATGTTTCTCGATAATATTGCGCGGTATCACGCATATTGTCCAAATAGATATCACCAAAGGTATAAAAACCACGCAAGTTAAAGTTATCACCACCACGGCCACCTTCAGCAGCGTTCACAGACAAGCCCACCACGTTGCGTAACGCTTCACGCAATGAACCCACCTGCTGGTCATGCAACAGCTCTCTCGTCAGTGTAGTCACTGCTTGCGGCACATCTTGCGGGTCCTGATAGGTTTTACCTACGCGTGTTTTTGTGGCTTGGTAGCCTTTATTAGGCGTATCTTGAATACGTTGTGACTTGACCTTCACTTCGGTCATGGTTTGCGCAGCATCTGCTGTTTTTTCTTCATCAGCAGCCATTGCAACTGCAGGCAGCGCCATCATCAGCGCTAGTGTCATCGTTTTTTTATTAAAGCCTGACGGCATAATCTTTCCCTAATTCACTCTTATGTTATCGAATTGCTGGCTACTGGAAACAAAAGTCGTTGGCTTGCAAACAGTTAATCGCTAATGATAACAATTCTCATTTTTAAGATCAATCAAAACTAGCGCATTAATATATTGATGCAAATAATGCCGCAAAAAAAACAACACCCTGCCAGATAGCAGGGTGTTGTTTTCAAGCTGAGATCAAAGCCAAATGCGTTGTTTAGCGCAACCTATTAATACTTCCATGTCAGCGTAGCCATGGCACTCGCAGGCGCCGCGTAATAGGCTTGACCAGCACTGGCGTACCGTAAACTAGACAGGTATTTTTCGTTAGTCACGTTATACAGATTGACGGCGGCATCCCAGTGATTGTCAATTTTGTAGTTAGCCATCAGGTTCAGTGTTGCATAGCTGTCTTGCTTATACCGGACGACAGCGGCACTAGGCAGTGTAATATCTACGTGGGTATCACTTTGCCAATTAAGACTTGCGCCTACCTTGAGGTTCTCAATAGACGGTACTTTGTACACAGTCGTCACATGTACAAGATGCCTAGGGACGAATGGGTTTACATTTTGATTATTGTCACCTTTTACGCTCATCAAGCGCGTGTAACCGGCATTAATACTTAGCCCATCCATGACCTCGCCAGATACATCAAACTCATAGCCCTTGGTGGTAGCCTTAATCCCTTTATAAACGTTGATAGTGTTTCCATTAAAATTAACTGCATCAACAAACAGCGCCTGATTCTCTTGCTCGGTTCTAAACAATGCGAAAGAACTATTCAATTTTTTATTAAACCATTCACTCTTGAGACCAGCCTCATAATTTTTGCCTTGTAATGGGGCAAGTGGTTTGTTGTTAGCGCCTCTCTCTACTTGTGGCTTGTAAATGCCCGCATAGCTTGTATACAGCGAATGTGTGTCATTCAGATCATAAACAGCACCCGCATAAGGTGTGAATTTATTATCTTGTTTTGCTGTTTGATCTACCGTGTAGGCAACTCCTTTTAACTCGTAGCTAAGCAAACTGCCACCCACCGTGACCTTTAAAGCATCTGTTGGGTTAAGTTTGGCCGCGGTATAAATATTGGTAATCGTATTTTGATAATCTGAGCTTTTACTTTTGGCGCCAAAGGTTGGCATTGGAAAATTGCCCAGGTCATCAAAACTATTCACAGTAACGTCGCCAAGCGTGTCGCCTGTGCGTGAGTACTCCTTCATGTTTGACCTGCTCCAGGTAGCGCCAACGACGAGCTCGTGTTTGCGTCCAGCAAACTGAAAGGGGCCATTGGCATAAATATCAGCCACATGGTCTTTAGTTTGAAAGCTGTATATGTAAGGGTAGCTCGTGTAAGTCCCAAGGCCAGTCGCGCGGTCTTCATAACCATCGATATAGTTATAGCGCCCTTCAGTGGCCGTATCTTTATGGGTTAACTGTCCTTTAAGCTTCCAGTCATTATTAAAATAATGGGTCAATTCAGCAAAGCTGACATGCGTGCCCACTCTCATGTAGGCCCAATCTGTGGCCGGGGAATCAGAGACTTTGTAATGGCGCTTGCTACCATCGGAATACAATAATGGTAAGCTACCAAAGTTATTGCCGCTGGAATCATTCTTCTGATAGGTGTGGCCGAATGCGAGGTTTGTGCTCTCGCTTAAATCTGCCTCTATCACACCATAGGCGACGTTTCTTTCTGTACTGTAGCGGTCAAGATAAGAGTTTCTGTTTTGATTCGCCACCACCAAACGCGCACGCACACTCCCGTCGCCATTCAGCGCGCCAGAGACATCGGCATCCAGACGACGATTATCCCAAGACCCCAAAGAGCCAGTCGCCTTAGCCTGAAAGTCTCTGGTCGGACGTTTACGAATAAAGTTAATCGTTGCGGAAGGATTGCCAGTGCCAGCCACTAAACCATTCGCACCACGCAACACTTCAATACGATCATAGACTGCGACATCCAAATCGCCATAATTCGTCCCGCTAAAACTAATTGGCGAGTTCAGGCCATCGATTTGAAAACTGGTGATGTTTAAGCCGCGTGCGGTATATTCGGTGCGATCTGTTTCAAACTGTTCCACTTTGATTCCCGTTGCATAAGACAGTGCATCATTCACACTGAACACGCGAAAATCATCCAACAACTCACGTGTAATGACCGAGATGGATTGTGGCGTTTCGCGGATGCTGGTATTTAAACGCGTCGCACTTGAAGTAGACCTCACCGTATAAGACTTTGTTTTTTCTGAAGGCTGATCTTTTTCAACTTGGGAGGTCACCTTCACCTCCGGCAAAGACTCAACTTCTTCTTTGCCAGCTGAATCCTCAGCATAGGCCAGATAAGGCATCGCCAACATTAATGCGGCTAGCAGGCGACGACGACTAAATGAATATGTTAATTGTGGACTGTGCACGAGACTCCCCTGTGAGTGAATTGCTGGCTACAGGAGAAAAACTCGTTGGCTTGCACTAAAGCCTTAAATGATAACAATTCTCATTAAAAACATCAAGAAGACAAGGTAGACGAGCGTCATGCACCCATGTAAAACCGTGCTAACGCTAAGCCGCGGCCTTCCGTTTAAGGCTAGGGGCAACTATCATCTCGCCATCCTCTGTCACAGCAGCCGCGAGGTTCACGTTGTACAGTGCCTCAAGCAACGGCAGGGTGACATGAGGGGTTTGATAATCGCCGACCATGGCGCCATGCTTGATAAAGATTAATCGCTCGAAGCCTTGCAGGGCCTGATTAATATCATGCAAAATCGCCAGGATGGCGTGACCGCGATTGGCGGCAAAGGTATAAATCGCTTCCATCAGACTAAACTGTAAGCCGGGATCCAGCGCGGCCAATGGCTCATCGACCAGTAACAAGCCCTGTTCTACGTCCCACAGTTGCGCAAACACGCGCGCCATTTGTACACGTGCTTTTTCGCCACCAGATAAAGTATCAAAACGACGGCCCAGCAGATGAGCGGCACAAGCCTGCTCAGCGGCTTGCCGCACAATGGAGGCCAGCGACGGGTCATGCATGCGCGCCACACGGCCTAGGCCAATGACCAAGTCGACTGGTAAGCCAAACGCTACCTCATGCGACTGCGGCAAAATGGCGCGGCGACGGCTTAAATCGGGCAAAGCCCAGTCTTTTAACGGCTGCTGGCAAAAAATGGCCTGGCCACTCAGCGGCACTAACTCGCGGGCAAGCAATTTAAGCAAGGTCGACTTGCCCGCCCCGCTAGGTCCCAGGACCGCAATACGCTCGCCGGGTTGAATGACGAACGAAAAGGGACCAAACGTACGCTGACCGAGCGTCGCCGTGACACGGTCTAGCGATAGTATGTGCGTGTCTTGTTGCGCGTGAGACATGTCTAACCGCTCTTTCTAACGCTGGTTAACAAGGCCAGAAAGAAAGGTGCACCGAGCAGGGCGGTAAAGATGCCCACCGGGATTTCTGCCGGAATCGCGACGATTCTGGCAGTGGTATCGGCAACCAGTAAAATAATGGCCCCTACCAGCATGGCCAATGGCACGAGACGACGCTGATCAGGCCCGACAATCAGCCGCACAATATGCGGTGCCACCAGGCCAATAAACCCAATCACACCGCACCAGGCCACGGAGAAGCCGCACAACAGCGCGACAAGAATGATCACACGGCGGCGCAGATGGCGGACGTGAATGCCGACGTGCGCGGCAGCGGCTTCGCCTAGCGCCAAGGCATTCATGGCACCGACCAGTCGCCACACGTACCAGATCGCGGTCAGCAATAACAATGACAATACAGCCACTAACGGCCAACTGCCCCCTGCCAGCGAGCCCAGCGTCCAAAAGGTCAGGCTCCGTAATTGTTCGTCTGTGGCCAGGTAAGTACACAAGCCGATAATCGCTGCAGCCAGCGCATTGAGTGCGATGCCGGTCAGCAGCAAGCCGGCGATTGAATCTGCTGTCAGCCAGCGCGCAACGGTATCTAGCAGCAAGCACACGCCAACCGCACCGGCAAAGGCGGCCAGTGGCAGTATCCAAAAACGCCAGGCAACGGGAATATCCATACCGCTACCAGCGAGCACCACAATGGTCAAAGCGGCAGCGCAAGCGGCGCCACTGGTCACGCCTAACAAGCCAGGATCAGCCAATGGGTTACGAAACAGGCCTTGCGTCAATGCACCAGACAAGCCAAGCGCAGCGCCCACCAAGGCCGCAAATAACGTACGCGGCAAGCGCAGGTGCCACAATACATAGGCGCCACTGGTCAGTGGCTCATCCTGGCGCCACAATACGCGCCAGTCATCGGCGGTCACCGGCACGGCGCCTGCCCATGCCGCCACCCAAAAGCACAACAGCAGGACTAACCATAAAAACCAGACCGGCCTGTTGAGCAGGCCGGTAGTCAAACGCGAAGTCAATGAGATCGCCCCTATGCTGGTACTCATGTACGCATCACCTTCAATAATGCGTTATCCAGCGCCGCAGCCGCTTGTGGCATACGCGGACCAAAGCCCAGCAAAAACATCGCCTCTAGCGAGACGACGCGGCGCTTTTGCCCGGCAGGCGTTTGCGCGACACCCGGCAGTTTGAGCACACCATCGACGCCACCAACAACACTCAAGCCTTGATCAGTCATTAACACAACGTCCGGCTGGGCGGCAATCACCGCTTCTGGCGTCAATGGTTTAAAGCCATCAAAGCCCTGCACCGCATTTTGCGCGCCGACATAATGCAACATGGCCTCGGCGCTACTGCCCTTGCCGCCCACCATCACCTGGCCAGGACTATGCGACAAGATAAAAAGCACACGCGGTGCAGCAGTCTTGCGGGCCAGAATAGGCTCACGCACGCGCTGCCAGTCCGCTTTCATTTTTTCAACCAGTTGCGCCGCCTGCATTGGTCGCTCAAGCAAAGTGCCCAGTCGAGTCACACGCTCCAGCACGCCCTCAAATTGATCATTGGCGGCCAAAATCGTGACCGGCACGCCCGCCGCATTGATTTGCCGCAGCACTGCGGGCGGCCCGGCATCTTCAGTCGCAATCACGTGATTGGGCGCCAATGCCAAAATGCCCTCGCTGGATAAAGTACGCGCATAGCCCACGCTAGGCAGCTTGGTCGCTGCTTCAGGATACAGCGAGGTAGTATCCACACCAGCCAACTCATGGCTGGCGCCTAGCGCATAAACAATCTCCGTCAGCGCACCACCAATACTCACGATGCGGCGTACAGCTTTTTTATCGGCAGCCCAGGCCAGTTGCGGCAAACAAACGCTGGCAGCGAGCGCACTCGCCTGCAACAAGAATTGACGACGAGCGGGTTTTGTTTGCAAATCACTCAGCAATAGATCGACACGTAACATATTTAACTCAGACATATTGGCCAAACAGCTTGCAGGCGGATCGCACGCATCAAGGGCTCCTCATGTCCGGCTCCCACGTGCGCAGCAATCAGCTCGCCTTCAGAATTCTGCAGCGTTTCTGCAATATCGCGATGACGCGCCTTGCCAGAGTGGTGCTCAATGGCAAATTGCTGACGGATAAAAGCTCTCTTGTGACTCATGACTGCATCTCGGGCTTAAGCCAGTTCGTCCAGCTTTTGCTGGCTGGCCTGGTCTGGCGCAGCATGGCCTTGATCATTGCGGTGTGTGATTTGTAGTAAATCCTGGCCGTTGAGATGGTAGGCCTTCGCAAACCCGGCCACGTAACTGCCATGCGTTGGCGTCAATTCCACCATATGAAAATCGGTCAGTTTGGCAATCGCATCCATGAACTTGCCAAACTTGTCATAAAACAAGGCCATCACTTCATCAAACTTGGGCGTGTTTCTAGCCACTTCTTGCGTGTCACATTTGAATACCAGGCGTTTTCTGGCAAACAAGTGGCCCGCGTCTTTTTCGCTCTCGATAAACATGGCGGAACAACGGCCCGTTTCACGCAAATTGGCGCAATGTGTTGCCAACTCGCTCACGTAGAGATAAAACTTGTTATCGCGCTCGACAAACGCGGCATAGCTCGCCTCGGGGATGTCCTGGGCATTGGCCGTTGCCAACTGCACAGATTTAAACAATCCTTTAAAAGCAATGGCTTCTTCGCCCACGGATTGCAACTTCTCGTTTTCGCTCATGCAACTTCTCCTCTGTTTATCATTCAATGCACTGCGTGTCGTTTTGATTCACACCGTGCCTGCTGAAACTGTGACAGTGCATCACATCAGTTAATGATATTCTATATGATAATCATTCTTATTTAAATAAAAAGAGTTGAGTTGCCTGATGTCGTCAACAAAAAACCAGTGAAAAAAGAAAAGAATGCAGTGAACCCAGGCGCTGATCGCCTGGCAGCATCATTAACGACGCGAAAACAGTGGCTGTATCCAGTAGAAAAAGATGGCCACCAGCACAGGGATGGCAATGGCCGCATTGGCCAGGCACTCGCGAGCATCATCGACCACCAGGGCGAAGATCAGGCCTGCCATAGACACCAGGGCGATGATCAACGGCCAGAAGAAAATTTGGGAGAGTTGTTTATTCGGCATAAATAGATGTGTCACCATTACTCACCTCACAGGGGGGCGCACCCCCGGCAATCTTGCGTTTAATAGGCCTCACTTAGGGTAATTCTTGAACGGATATCCGGCACATACTGGTGCCGTTTTTTCCACCACAGCATCAAGCCTGTCCACAAGACGATGATGGTGATGACATCAAGCACGGCCCACAGCCACTTTAAGGTCATGCCACCATAGTCGCCAAAATGCAGCGGCTGCGAAACCAGTAAGGCCACCAGATACCACGGCAAATCCCGGCTATCGGTCAAGGTCGCTGTGCGCGCATCGACCAGCACCGGTTTAAACAGGCGCTTGGTGATTGGTGAATCGCCACGCATAAAAATACCGTAATGGTGCGGGCTGGCGTAAGCGGTGCCGGGGAAGGCAATAAAACCCAATTGCATGTCTGGTTCGGTTTGCTGCGCGACTTGGACAGAGGCCTGCAATGAAGCAAATTTCTCCGGTGGCGGCAGGTTTTTATAAGGCGCAATCATTTGCGACATCTGGTCAAACTGCCAGTATTTGATTAGCAAGTCTGACCAGGCATTAATCACACCGGTGGCAGCCACGACCAGCGCCCAACTCAGAATCACAATGCCCAGAAAATTATGCACATCCAGGCGTTTGAGTTTTTCGCCACGCTGACGGCGAATTTCGCCAAAAGCCAGTTTGCGCATAAACGGCGCATATAACACCACGCCAGAAACAATAGCGACCAGTAATAAAAAGCCCATCAAGCCCAGAAACAGCATGCCAGGCAAACCGGCAAACAAATCCACATGCAGCTTGAACATGATGTACATGAAGCCTTCTTCTACCGGCGGCTCCCCCAACACTTGTGCCGTGCGCGCATCCAGCACTACCTGCTTGAAACTACTCTCGGCCGTGGTGGTTTTTGCCATGCTGATGACCCATTGCAAGGGCTCATCCTCTTCGCGATACATATACAAGGGCACCATGCCGGGCTGCTTGGTTTTGGCGGCGGCCAGCATCGCGTCCATGCTGGCCAGGGGGCCTTGATGGTCTATGTGCGGCGTCTCAATATGATTGCCGAGCCAGTCGCCGATCTCATGGTGAAAGATCAGCGGCAGGCCAGTCAGGCATAGCAACAGCATAAATACCGTGCACACCAGACTAGACCATTTATGCACCCACGCCCAGGTACGGATAGAGGACTGCGTCATAGAAATACTCTAGCAGCGTGATTATGGTTGTGGCTGACTAACAAAACCGACTTTTTTCATGCCAGCTGTCTGTGCTTTGGCAAGCACCTCAGCCAATACCTGATAACGCGTGTTTTTATCAGCACGAATCTGCAATTCAGGTTGCTGTTGCTTGGCCGCGGCTTCTGACATCCGTGTCGCCAGCTCAGCAACCTGGATTTCGCTATCATTCCAGAAAATTTTGCCATCGACATCGACCGCCAGGTCAATCACTTCCGGCTTTTCTTCCAGCGGCTGCGAGGTTGCCTGCGGCAAGTCAATTTTCACTGCGTGCGTCAGCAATGGCGCCGTGATAATAAAAATCACCAGTAACACCAGCATCACATCCACCAACGGCGTGGTGTTGATTTCACTCATGGGCTGAGTGTGCTCTCCGGCGCTAAATGGATTTTGCCCCATCATACATTGCCACCTTTATTCGCCACTTTGGCATGCAATTCAGTCACATTGGCAGGTTTACCGGTGTTTTTAATCACCAACGGCGCGCCGGTGGTCAACAAGGTATGCAGGTCTTGTGCAAAGCTTTCCAGCTCGGCCATGATGCCGCGGTTAGCCTTGATAAACGCGTTATAAGCCAGCACCGCCGGAATCGCTACCGCCAGACCAATCGCCGTCATAATCAAGGCCTCACCCACCGGGCCAGCCACTTTATCAATGGTGGCAACCCCTGATTGGCCGATGGCGGTTAATGCATGGTAAATACCCCATACCGTACCGAACAAACCAACGAATGGCGCCACGCTACCCACAGAAGCCAATACTGACAAGCCGCTCTCTAGGGCCGCCTGCTCTTGCGACAAGGTACGGCGCAACTGACGCGCAATAAACTCATCCTGGCTACAAGCCGCGCCCAGTGACTGGCTGGCATATTGCTGGTGGTGCTGGGTAGACTCAGCGGCAGTCACTGCGAGGCGAAACGCTGGTGATTGCAGTTGCGGCTCTTGCAAGGCTTCCTGCAAGGTTGCCTTACGCCAGAATTGACGCACATACGCAGACACATCGCGCTTGTGCTTAAAGACCTGCCAGGTTTTCACCAGAATAAAATACCAGCTCAGCACTGACATCGTCAGTAAAATCAGTGCCACTAAAACCGACACCACACCGCCTTCGGTGATAAAAGCCAAACCACTTGTTGATTGCATCAAACATTCCCTTTCAATTTAAACCTACTTATTCCCGAAACCTGCTTATTCTTGCGTCAGCGAGAATGACAACGGCACATTAACGTAAGCACTCAATGCCTTACCACCCTTACGTGCTGGCTCAAAACGCCATTGCTTAACAGCGGCTACTGCCGCCTTGTCCAGGCGCTCAAAACCACTACTGCTAATCACTTCCACCGAGTCTGGACGCCCCTCAACAGAGACCAACACCTTCATCACGACTTTACCTTCCTCACCAGCGCGCTGCGAAAGTCTTGGATATTCAGGCCGCGGATTGTTCAGATAAGCCACCCCGAACTTTGGTGGCTCCTCTTTTTCCACCACCTCTTGTTTGGGCGGGGCCGACGCCACTGGCGCTGGTTTACTAGGCGCAGCGGCAGCAGGCACCTCTAATGGCGGTGCCGATGGCTGAGTGCTGGCTTCAAATTTCGGCTGCTCAGGTGTGGTTTCTACAATTTTTTCAACCACAGGTGCTGGCCGCTCTATCGGCTTCACTGGCGTCTCTTTAGGTTTGATCACTGGCTTGACAACCGGCTGCTGCTTGATGATAGGCACCACTTCCGGCGCCGGCGCTTCTTCTTTCTTGGCGGGCAAGGTGATGAGCGAGACCGTCATTGGCTCAGGCTCAGGCAACTCAATCACTGGCTCTTGATGCAATACCAGCCAGGCAATCACCGCCGCATGCAAGGCAACCACCAACAACATGCCCAAGCCATGCCAGTCCTGGCGCTTGTCGCGTTGCAGCCAATCCTCAGTCGCCAGTACCGACCAGCGGAAAATGCCTGCCAACTCGCCCAACTGGCGACGATGCAAACTCAACTCAGGCAGTTGAGGCGTAGACGCGCGCGCGGGCTTTAACGACAACCCTTGCAAAGACTCACGTTGCACCATTCACACACTCCTCACTCAAAACCACAAAAGGCAACCCCAGGTTGCCAGTATGACAGACACAATTCACGCGAATCCTCTATTCATTTTTTTGCAACAGCGCATCTTGCGCCTGCGCTGACGCTGCCAATGCATGACATTTGGTCAACAGCAATTTATTCTGCTTGGTACGGGTTAACTGATAAGTCTCACCCGCATGCAAAATGGCCAACACACCGGCATCGCCCAGCAATTGATTCGCCTCAATGGTCGGCACGCGATGCGAAGAAACGCTGGCCGCATTTTGCGCTTTACCTAATGATGATTGCAAGCGATTGGTCATGCATTCACATCCAATTAAAAAAAAGCCGACTTATATGCAAAAGCATCGCGGCATAGGATTTCAAGGAACACCCTTACCAGGGAGTGATTGCGCGCAAAACAACGCGCCGAATTTGAGCAATGACATGTTGGGGTTAGGAGCACTGCTCAAATACTTTAAACTGGACAACCCTGATCAGCGGCTGGCCAGCGAATGCTTAAACACGGTTAGAGTAATACTCAACCACTTGCTGCACATCAATCGGGAACGGCACATCTTCAATAGAAGGCAAGTGCCCGATTTTTGCAGTGACTGAGGCCGCTTCCACCGACAACCACTCAGGAATCGTCAGACTAGGGGTTGCCATCGCATCCACCACCATCGGAATCTTGCGGCTTTTTTCTTTCACCGTCACCACATCACCTACTTGCAAGCGAATAGAGGCAATATTGGCTGATTTGCCGTTAAGCAATACATGACCGTGATTCACCAATTGGCGCGCAGCAATGCCCGTCGGCGCAAAACCGGCTCTAAACACCACATTATCTAAACGACGCTCGAGCAAAGACATCAACTTTTCACCCGTTGGCTCACTGCCCTTACGTGCTTCAAGAATCAAACGACGCATCTGCTTTTCGCTCACGCCATAGTTAAAACGAATCTTCTGCTTTTCGACCAGCTTGACCGCGAAGTCAGAACGACGGCGGCGTGACGCCTGCTGCCCATGCTGACCTGGCGGATTAGGACGATTTTCAATCGACTTGCGTGATAATCCTGGCAGTTCAACGCCTAATGCACGCATAATCTTCAATCTGGGTCCTGTGGTTCTTGCCATGAATCTATTGCCTTTCTTGGTTTATCTTTGTGATCAATATCTTTTTACCTGTATTGCCACAGCCGTTATTGCAGCGTAGTCGATTGTGGCAGACCATCCGTGATTGCCTGCTGCATCGCCATCGCCTGATGCGCCTGCAGCAGGGCCTGCCAATCTTGCAACAACTGCTTGGCTGCAGATTGAATCAAACCGCTCTCTGCATATTCGGGCGCCGTCAACGTCTGCGCCAGACTGCATCCCAACAAAGCCAGGTCTTCAGAAGGATTCACCGCATAGCGCGTCGCCACACAACTGAGTGAAACCAACACGGCACTGGCCGTCGGCAAATCCGGATCAAACAAATGACTGGCTGACGTTGCATAATCCATCTGCATGGCAATAACTTTCGTTTAATCGTTATGAAAATGATAATGTTTCTCATTTAAGATGTCAACCACCGCTTGCATCCTAATTTAGGCATCCTGCCAAAACCGCATCAACCATTCAGCAGCCACCCAACACTCCATCGATATCGCCTTCATCGATTGATCGACAATCTTGACCAAATTAGTAAAGCAAGCTAATGTATAGGGTTCAACAATTATTAGCCGAAAAATCAAGGTTTTATGGACGCTTCAGCCCACTCCGCGACAGACACTCACGCCAAATCCATGACAGGTGCGGACATCGTTGTCTCCTGCCTGAATGAAGAGAAAGTCAAATTCGTTTTTGGCTATCCAGGTGGCGCGGTCCTGCACATTTACGACGCACTCTATAAACAGAATGGTTTCAAACACATTCTGGTGCGTCATGAGCAGGCGGCCGTTCATGCCGCTGACGCTTACTCACGTGCAACCGGCGATGTCGGCGTTGCCTTGGTCACAAGCGGTCCAGGCGCGACCAATGCTGTCACAGGCATTGCCACCGCTTATATGGATTCGATTCCGTTGGTAGTGATCAGTGGTCAGGTGCCAGTCCCCGCGATTGGTATGGATGCTTTTCAGGAAGTCGACATGGTTGGCGTGACCCGCCCCTGTGTAAAACACAACTTCTTGGTCAAGCATGTTAAAGACATTGCGCCTACCATCAAGAAAGCTTTTTTTATTGCGAAAACTGGCCGTCCAGGCCCGGTCGTGGTTGATATCCCTAAAGATATCACTGCGCACATTGCTGACTTTATCTACCCAAAAACGGTAGAAATGCGCTCTTACAACCCGATTTTGAAAGGTCACAGCGGCCAGATTAAAAAAGCGGTGAAATTGCTGCTGGGTGCAAAACGCCCCATGATTTACACCGGCGGCGGCCTGGTATTGGGTAATGGTGCAGTAGAGCTGGTTAAACTGGCAAAAGCGCTTAACTTCCCGGTCACCAATACGCTAATGGGCCTGGGTGGTTACCCAGCCACCGACAGGCAATTTGTCGGCATGTTGGGCATGCACGGCACCTATGAAGCCAACATGGCGATGCAACACTGTGACGTATTGCTGGCGGTAGGTGCGCGCTTTGATGACCGCGTGATCGGTAACCCCAAACATTTCACCGGCCAGAAACGTACCATTATTCATATCGACGTTGACCCTTCCAGCATCTCCAAACGCGTGAAGGTCGATGTGCCGATTGTGGGTGATGTGCAATCAGTGTTGGCTGACATGAATGAAATCTTGTCGCAGGAAGAAAATCAGACCACGGATACCGCTGACTGGTGGACGCAGATTAACGAATGGCGCGGCATCCAGTCACTGGATTACGCCTATTCAGATACCGTGATCAAACCACAATACGTGGTGCAAAAACTGTGGGAAGTCACCAAAGGCGAAGCCTATGTGACGTCTGACGTGGGCCAGCACCAGATGTGGGCAGCGCAATACTACAAATTCGACAAACCACGCCGTTGGATCAATTCCGGCGGCCTCGGCACCATGGGTGTGGGCTTGCCCTACGCCATGGGCTGTCAGTTTGCGGATAAGAATGCGCAAGTGGCCTGTATCACCGGTGAAGGCAGCATCCAAATGAATATTCAGGAGCTGTCGACCTGCGCGCAATATGGCTTGCCGATCAAGGTGATCTTGCTCAATAACCGTTATCTGGGCATGGTGCGCCAGTGGCAAGAGTTCTTCTACGAGAACCGCTACTCAGAGTCTTACATGGACAGTCTGCCTGACTTCGTCAAACTGGCGGAGTCTTATGGTCACGTGGGTATGAACATCACCAATCCGGCTGATGTAGAAGGCGCGCTCAAAGAAGCATTTGATAAAAAAGACAAGTTTGTATTCATGAACTTTTTAACTGACCAAACTGAAAACGTCTTCCCGATGGTTGAAAACGGCAAAGGCTTGTCCGAAATGGTATTGAGCCCAGGCACCGCCAGCCGTCTGAAAGGGGAAGAATAATGCGTCATATTATTTCACTGCTGATGGAAAACGAAGCAGGCGCCCTGTCACGCGTGGCAGGCCTGTTTTCTGCGCGCGGTTACAACATTGAATCACTCACCGTTGCGGTCACCGAAGATCCAACCCTGTCACGCATGACGATTGTGACGACCGGCTCCGATGATGTGATTGAACAAATTATCAAGCAACTCAACAAGTTGATTGACGTGGTCAAAGTGCTGGACCTCAACGATGGCAAGCACATTGAGCGCGAACTGATGCTGGTCAAGGTCAAAGCCACCGGCGTCCATAAAGACGAAATGAAGCGTATGTGCGACATTTTCCGCGGCCGTATTATCGATGTGGCCGACAATAGTTACACCATTGAGCTTACCGGCTCTTGCAGCAAACTGGATGCGTTTATTGAAGCCATAGACCGCAGTGCGATTCTGGAAACCGTGCGTACCGGCGCGTCCGGCATTGGTCGTGGCGACCGCATCCTCAAAGTTTAATCGACAGTATTTTTACACTATACCTAAGCATTTGTATTGAAAGGCAAAAGCAGACATGAACGTTTATTACGACAAAGACGCCGACTTAAGCATCATTAAAGGCAAAAAAGTGACTATCGTGGGCTACGGCTCACAAGGCCATGCACACGCAGCTAACCTGCGCGACAGCGGCGTCAACGTCACCATCGGTTTGCGTAAAGGCGGCGGCTCATGGGCTAAAGCTGAAGGCGCTGGCCACACTACTTTAGAAATCGCAGCTGCGGTTAAAGAAGCTGATGTTGTGATGGTATTGCTGCCAGACGAAACCATGGCAGAAATTTTCCACGCCGAAATCGCGCCTAACCTGAAAAAAGGCGCAGCATTGGCATTCGCCCACGGCTTTAACATTCACTACAACCAAATCGTGCCACGCGCCGATCTGGACGTGATCATGATCGCCCCTAAAGGCCCAGGCCATACTGTACGTTCCGAATACCTCAAAGGCGGCGGCGTTCCTTCACTGATCGCTGTTTACCAAAACACCTCTGGCAAAGCTAAAGACATCGCTTTGTCATACGCTGCTGCTAACGGCGGCACCAAAGGTGGCGTGATTGAGACTGACTTCCGTGAAGAAACAGAAACTGACTTGTTCGGCGAACAAGCCGTGCTGTGTGGTGGCGCGGTTGAACTGGTTAAAGCCGGTTTCGAAACATTGGTTGAAGCTGGCTATGCGCCAGAAATGGCCTACTTCGAGTGCTTGCACGAACTGAAACTGATCGTTGACCTGATGTACGAAGGTGGCATCGCCAACATGAACTACTCCATCTCCAACAACGCGGAGTACGGTGAGTACGTGACTGGCCCACAAGTGATCAACAGCCAATCTAAAGAGGCAATGCGTCAGTGCCTGGCTAACATCCAGAACGGTAACTACGCGAAACAGTTCATCCTGGAAGGCCGCACTAACTATCCAGAAATGACTGCACGTCGTCGTTTGAACGCTGCGCACCCCATCGAGCAAGTCGGTAACAAACTGCGCGCCATGATGCCTTGGATTGCGAAAAACAAACTGGTTGATCAGTCCAAAAACTAATTTTTGGAATTTAACCAAGCTGACCGCTGTTTAATTAAACAACGGTAGGCAAAAAGCACAGGCTGTTGTATCGCCTGTGCTTTTTTATTTGTAAAATCACGAATGAATACATGATAAAAACAAGTTCCTGCAACCCACTGGAACTGCTTAAAAAGGGATAGAAGTGAAACTCGCCATTCTGCTGCAATACATCGCCCCCAAACAATTACTGACGGCCACCGCCGGCAAGCTGGCGCACTGGCGAGCGGGTCGCCTGACCACCGCGTTTATCGGCTGGTTCGTGCGTAAATACCACGTCAATATGGAAGAAGCCCTTAACGGCGATATTAGCAGCTACGCGACTTTCAACCTGTTCTTCACCCGCCCACTTAAACCCGATGCCAGGCCGCTGGCAAACAACGCCTTTGTGTGTCCAGTGGATGGCGCCATCAGCCAGTTTGGCAACATTGAAAACGGCCAGATTTTCCAGGCCAAAGGTCATCATTACACCGCTCAGACACTGGTCGGCGGCGATGCGACACTGGCTGCAAACTTCGATAGCGGTAGCTTTGCTTGCCTGTATTTAAGCCCCAAAGACTACCACCGCATTCATATGCCTTGCGAAGGTAAGCTAGTGAGCATGACTTATGTGCCAGGCGACTTATTCTCAGTGAACCCACTCACCGCCGCCAATGTGCCCGGCCTGTTTGCGCGTAATGAGCGTGTAGTGTGTACGTTTGAATCCGCCCAACATGGCAAGTTTGTATTAGTGCTGGTAGGTGCGACCATCGTCGGCAGCATGGCCACCGTTTGGCACGATGCAAAAGACCGCATCATCAACCCACCGCGCCCAGGCAAAGTCGTGCATTGGAATTACAGCGACCGCAATATCACCTTAAAACAAGGCGAAGAAATGGGCCGCTTCTTGTTGGGTTCTACCGTGGTGATGCTATTTGAAAAAAATGTACTCGCCTTTAATGATAGCTGGCATGCAGGCAAACCCATTCGTCTGGGTGAAGCGATGGGGAAATAACTTCCGCCTGATTAGAGATACAAAAAAGCGGAGCCCACTTGGCTCCGCTTTTTTATTAAGCATTGAGACTCTTGCTCACAATCTCAAACACATCCCCAGACAAATTCGGCGTGGCTAATACCGCTTCCAGCGCGGCTTTCATGTGCGCTTGCAATTGAGGGGTGTAGCGCTTCCACTCACGCAACGGTGTCACCATGCGCGCGGCAATTTGTGGGTTGATGGTATTCAGCTCAATAATCACATCGCGCAAGAAAGCATAGCCTTTGCCGCTCGCATCATGGAACTTCACCGGGTTATTAATCGCAAACGCTGAGTACAACGAACGCACGCGGTTAGGGTTCTTGATATTGAAGTCTGGATGATTGCGCAACATGGCGAGGTCGTCAAAAATTTGGTCACGGTTAGCAATCGCTTGCAGCGAGAACCATTTATCCACCACCAGTGGATAATTCTTGAAGCGTGCATAAAAGTCAGCAAACACCTCGGCACGCTGTGGCTGGCTGCTATCGGACAAGCAAGCCAAAGCAGTGACGCGGTCAGTCATATTATCCGCGGCATCGTAATGCGCTTTCGAGCGCGAGGCGCAACCAGTGCCATTGGTCACTGTGAGAATCTCCAGCACGGCATGCTGCAAAGCTCTGCGCCCCATGGCTTCTGGCGTAATAGAGAAAGCACCGATGTTCGTGTTGGCATCATACAAAGCCGCCAGCGCTTCTTTATGCGTGCTTTTGATTTGCTTAAGCACAGCCGTGCGCGCGGCATCAATCGCGGCAGGATCAATCACCGGCAAATGCTGACCAATCACACCTATCATCGGCAAACTCAATGCACGCGCCAGCAAGGCTTTATCGCCCTTGCCAGTTAGGCCTTGTTCAATCAAAGTGCCGACATCAGCCACAAACTGTGCAATATCTGCAGCCGGATCAGCCATCACACGCTGGATAGTACGCAGAGCCAAGGTCTGGCCCGCTTCCCACTTATTAAAGCCATCGGTGTCATGCACTTGCAGCAAGCGTAAATCGTCATCGCTTAAATCGGTTTCGAGCTTAACGGGTGCAGAGAAGCCACGCAAAATCGAAGGCACTGGCTTAGCGCTGATGCCATTGAAAGTGAATGTTTGCTCACGGGCTGTCACTTCCAGCACGCGGGTTGGCAGAATCTCTTTACCTTTAGCATCCAGCAAGCCCAGCGCCACTGGAATATGCAGCGGCTGCTTGTCGGTTTGCCCTGGGGTATCGGGTTGTGACTGCTTGAATGTCAAAGTATAGCTTTGCTGCGCAGCGTCATACTGGCTACTGACTTGCAGCGTCGGCGTACCGGCTTGCTTATACCAACGGAAGAACTGCGACATGTCGCGGCCAGACGCATCGGCCATGCATTGCACAAAATCATCACATGTCACGGCGTGACCGTCATAGCGGTCAAAATACAAATCGGTGGCTTTACGGAAAGTCTCCGCGCCCAGCAAGGTATGCTGCATGCGGATCAGCTCGGCCCCTTTGTCGTAAATGGTCTTGGTGTAAAAGTTGCTGATCTCGATAAACTGGTCAGGTTGCACCGAGTGCGCCAGCGGGCTACCATCTTCGGGAAACTGCAAACGGCGCAGACCATTCACATCATCAATGCGCAATACCGCACGTGAGTTCAAATCGGCGCTGAATTCCTGATCGCGGAACACCGTAAACCCCTCTTTGAGTGAGAGCTGAAACCAGTCACGACAAGTCACGCGATTACCGGTCCAGTTATGGAAATACTCGTGGCCGATCACGCCTTCCACACTCATAAAATCGCTATCGGTCGCCGTCTCCTGATGCGCCAGCACCAGCGCAGTGTTAAACACATTGAGCGAGGTGTTTTCCATCGCGCCCATATTAAAGTCGCTCACTGCGACAATATTGAACAGCTCCAACTGATACTCGCGGCCATAGACTTCTTCATCCCACTTCATGGATTTTTTCAGCGACTCCATGGCATGGCTGCATTGGCTTTCGTCGCCAGCACGCACATAAATATGCAAATCCACTTTGCGGCCCGTCATGGTGGTAAACGTATCCGCCACGCGCTGCAAATCGCCCGCCACCAGTGCAAACAAATAACATGGTTTAGGGAAAGGATCGTGCCAGACGGTGTAATGACGGCCATCCGCCAACTTACCAGAGTCATGCAAATTACCATTTGAAAGCAATACCGGAGTCGCCTTGGCATCCGCCTCAATGCGCACGGTAAACACGCTCAATACATCCGGCCTATCCTGATAATACGTAATGCGTCTAAAGCCCTCCGCCTCACACTGTGTGCAATAGGTGCCTTGTGATTGATACAACCCCTCCAGCGCCGTATTCGCGGCTGGGTCAATTTCGCTGACGATAGTGAGCGTGAATGCATCACCCGGATTCGCGATGGTCATTTGCCCATCAGCCACCGTGTAATCGCTCAATGGCTGGCCATTCTTTGCCACAGACAAAACAATCTGGTCTTCACCATCCAACACCAGATCATGTGAAGCCCCCGCCGGGTTTTTCACATACTTCACTTCAGACGTGACAATGGTTTTGCCTAGCAACAGGTTAAAACTCAAATTCACCTGCTTCGCCAAGTAAGGCGCTGGTGTGTAATCTTTGAGGTAGATGGTTTTTGGTGCAACAGCGTTTTCGGTTCGCATGGATTTACCTGAAAATTTTTAGAGTTAAGTAATGATTATATTTGAGAGTCCGCAAGAGTGAATTGGTTTAATCAGACGGAGTAAGGTTTTTCATGAAATTAATCAAAATGGATGCCAAAGGCACTTATACAATCTATATAATTTAGGCGTAAAATAATGCAAAGGTAAGCTTACAAATGAGCCTTATATAAAAGAACATAACAGTGTCGTCTGCCCAAACTACCCGATTCTAATTTGAAACATTGCGTATTTAATAGAACGAGGTTGATATGTCCAAGAGTGATAAAAATTTAACCGTTGATACATTGGAGCTGGAAATCCCTAATGCAGAAGAGGATGCCAAAATTAACGCGGGAATCTCAGCTGATCCAGATACGTTTGAAGTAAGTGATACTGAGTTTAAAAAAATGCGTAGCTTGAAGAAACCGCCGGGGCTAGATAATCTTATCAATTAACAATTTTGCTTTTAATTCACAATCAATTTCAGACGTTGGATTCCAAGACCCGCCTCGGTTAATGCTTCACGAGCAAGGGTTTGAAAAAAGTTAAAACAATTAGGGGAAAAGCTTGAGTACAGATATTGAATTAAACGTTTTAGATATTTACCTAGATTCAGACAACCCCAGACATGAGCTGATAGATGATCAAGCAGACATAATTCAATATCTGGTTGAACATGAAAGCATTAGAGCTTTAGCAAAGGATATTGCAGCCAATGGACTAAACCCACTTGATAAAATAGGTGTGGTTAAAAATGAAGATGGTAACTACGTTGTCGTAGAGGGCAACAGAAGAATCTGTGCATTACAGTTGTTGAATGATCCAAGCAAAGCCCCTACAGTGGCTGATGCTAAATTTTTTAGAAATTTATCAGCAACAAATGACCAATACCCTTCTGAAATCACTTGTTCATTGTTAGAGGATTTTAAGCATGAAATTAGATGGGTTACTTTAAGGCATAGCGGTGAACAAAACGGCGTAGGTATTCGTGGGTGGGATAGTGAGCAAAAATCCAGAAACAACGCAAGACTGGATAAAAAAGACCCTAACGCATTAGCTTTAACACTGATAGATTACGCCACAAAAAAAGGATACTTGCCAAAAAGCCGTGAAGAAAAAATCATGACTACCGCAGCTAGGTATCTTGGGAATCCAATCTTTCGTGGAATTCTAGGTATTGTTACATCACGATCTGAAAAGTCCATACAAATTAATGCCAATTGCCAAGAGTTTGATTGGGGCTTAAAAAAGTTTTGCGATGACTTAATAGAAAATGATGTTGTAAATTCTCGCACAAGTAAAAGTGATTGGGAGTCATACGCAAATTACTTGTTTGAAAACGGATACGCACCAAGATCTAAAGTAGCCCCAAGATCTATTAATGAATGCCTCACGGTTATTTTAGAGCCACCTTCAAGCGCTAAGCCATCAGGAGTAGCTTCTAATCCAACAGCTGAAAGCCCGATTACTGATGGTAATGAAGGAGATAACTCTGAATCAGATGTTCCTGAATTCGGTAATCTATCAGGAGCAGACGATACTACAGAAGCAGGCAATACGGCAGATACCTCATCACCGCCATCCAAAGAGCAAGGAAACAATAAGAACCCTGACACTCGAAAATACATAGTTCCACATGACTTCAAAGTAACAATAAACAATAAAATACTGAAACGTGCTTTTAATGAAATGAAAGCTATCCCAATAGATAATTTTCCGTTGTCAGTTTCCTTGGTTACCAGAGCATTTTTAGAAAATATCTATATTCAATATAACGAGAAAGTGTGTAGTAATACTCACAAACCCAACGATAAGGTGCATGTAATTCTTAGCCAAGTCATAAATGGAATAGAATCGCATAAAGATAAGCTTACTAAAAGTGAAAGGAACTCATTAGCCGCCTTGAAGCGAGTGCAATCCAATGAGAATAATCCACTTTCACCAAATACTCTTGGTGCAAATGCCCATGCTGGGATTTATCCAGATGCAACTTCTTTGAAGCGAGAGTTTGATAATATTTCAGAAATTCTAAAGTACATGATTAAAAGAATTTGATGCACTTAGTTCAAATTTATGGTTTTATACTGGCCTTTTTTAAAGTTAGTTTTTAAGTGGATTAACTATGCCATCAACACCATCCCCTCTGAGATACCCAGGTGGTAAAACATCCATATGGCCATTAATTTCAGGAATTATTTCTGAGAATAAGTTATCGCATGGACATTATGCTGAGCCATATGCTGGTGGTTGTGGTCTGGCATTAAGTTTACTGTTCATGGGATATGTACACGAGCTTCACCTGAATGATCTTGATAGATCAATTTGGTCATTTTGGGATGCAGTACTCAACAACACTGAAGCGCTAATTGAAAAAATTAGAAGCACCGAGGTAACAATTAAAGAGTGGTATAACCAAAGAGAGATCCAAGAAAATAAAGATACCTCCAGTGATTTCGATTTAGCATTTTCAACTTTTTTTTTAAATCGAACGAATCGCTCAGGTGTGATATTAAAAGCGGGGGTAATTGGCGGTTTTAATCAAGATGGCGATTACAAACTAGATTGTAGATTTAATAAAGATGCTCTCATTGAGAGAATTAATAGAATAAAAAAATATGCTCATCGCATTCACTTGTACAACATGGATGCTTTGGACTTCATCCGCACTACAGATGCCACAATGCCAATTAAAAGCATTTACTGCATTGATCCTCCTTACTTTGTAAAAGGCTCGACGTTATATACAAACTTCTACGAACCTAAAGACCATAAGCAAATTGCTGATGAATTAAATTCGTTAAATCGGCCGTGGATTTTGACATATGACAACTCTCAAGAAATACAAAAGCTTTACCCACAGAGACGTCAATTTAGATTCAATTTAAACTACAGTGCTGCACATAAGAGAATTGGTACTGAGCTTTTAATTTTAAGTGACAATCTTGAAGTTAACGATGATACTAAGCTTATGAAAGTCGCTTGATACGCATGAAGCTTTAATCTAGGTTAACCAATCAAGAGTGCTATCAGGGTCAGGTCTTGCAAAACAACATTTCAAGCATAGTGATACCGACAAGCCACAATCTGTAACTCGGTCTCTGTCACCTGATAAACCAATCGATTCACATCATCAATCCTTCGTGACCAAAAGCCGGTTAAATCGCCCTTGAGTGGCTCTGGTTTTGCGATGCCTGTAAACGGTTCACGTACGGATGCTTCAATCAGCATATTGATTCGTTTGAGTGTTTTTTTATCCTGCGTTTGCCAGTAGAGATAATCTTCCCAAGCTTTTGGCGTAAAGACGATGAGCCTTGCCATGAGGATTACTCTTGTATGAGCGTTTTTGGCTCTGCGTTGCCTGCTTTAAGCTGCGCAATAGACTCTGCCAAATGCGCGGCGTTGGCTGGGCTTTGCAACAGGTGCAATGTTTCCATCAGGCTGTTGTAGTGATCCAGCGACATCACCACTGCATTGGCGGCATCACGGCGGTTGATGATAGTGACATCTACATCGTTAACCACTTTATCCAGGACAGTTTTTAGAGAATTGCGCGCTTCGGAATAACTGATGACGTGCATAAAACCTCCAACTTGTTCAATTAATTGTGCAAGTATATGCTTAATCTATGTGGTTTTCAAATCCCGGTCATCAAATGTAAAAAGGCCGCTGGTTGAGCGGCCTTTGAATTAGATTTAGTCTACTTAAGAAAGCTAACTAAGCCTTTTTCACAAACTCTGACTTCAACTTCATCGCGCCAAAGCCATCAATCTTGCAGTCGATATCATGGTCGCCGTCGACCAGGCGGATGTTTTTCACTTTGGTGCCAACCTTAACGACGGATGAAGAGCCTTTGACTTTCAGGTCTTTGATCACAGTAATCGTATCGCCATCTTGCAGCACGTTGCCGTTGGCATCGCGCACGACTTTAACCTCATCTGAATCGGCTGCGGCGACCTTGCTCCATTCGTGGGCGCATTCCGGGCAGATGTAGTTATCTCCATCTTCATAGGTGTATTCGGATTGGCATTGTGGGCAGGCGGGTAATGTGGACATGCGGACTTTCGAGAAGCAAATAAAAACCTATATTTTACAGGGTTATTATTGAATCGCCTTGTGATTCATCAACTTTGATCAAATTGATTGAAAACTTAGAACCTAAAAACTGCCAGACGAATGGCTTTTTTACGCCGATCCGCTCACCGAATAGAAACACGTGTTTTAAAGTCGTTTGGGCTTGGGCAGCGCTGCTTTTGCTTCTGCCAATCGCATTTGGCGCTTGGCTTCGTCATCGCGCACGGCGTCAATGACGCGTACCACGCCTTTTAAATCGACCGGTTTGTTATCTTGTTTGAACTTGCCGGTGAGCACGGTTTCAAGGGTCAGCTCGCCATGGGCATAAAGCGCCCAAATCTCTTTGCCATACTCGGTATTGAGTAACTCAGGCGCAAATTGAGCGAAGAAATCGGCGAGGTTGCGGACATCGCGTTCTAGCATACTCATGGCGTGGTTGTTGCCTGCGGCATCTACCGCTTGCGGTAGGTCGATGATCACCGGGCCGTTTTCACTGAGCAATATGTTGAATTCGGAAAGGTCACCGTGCACGATACCGGCACACAGCATGCGCACGACTTCTTTGAGTAGGGTTTGATGATGCTGGCGGGCTTCTTCAGCGGTGAACACGATGTCGTTTAACCTTGGCGCGGCGTTACCTTCGGCGTCGGCCACGAGATCCATAATCAACACCCCTTCGTAGAACTGATATGGGGTTGGCACGCGGACACCTGCTGCGGCCAGCCGATATAAGGCATCGACTTCTGCGCTTTGCCAGGCTTCTTCTTGTGCTTGTTTACCGTATTTTGAGCCTTTGGCCATGGCCCGTGCCTGACGGCTGCTTTTAACTTTTCGGCCTTCGGTGTAATCGACACTTTGGCGAAAGCTGCGGTTATTGGCTTCTTTATACACCTTGGCGCAGCGCGTTTCTTCACCACAGCGCACGACATAAACCGTGGCTTCTTTGCCGCTCATTAACTGGCGGATGACATCATCAATAATGCCGTCTTCAAGGAACGGCTCTAATCTTTTAGGAGTTTTCATAACATGCGCTAATAGTAATGGCCGTCAGACTACCATTAAATTTAAAAAATCAGGCAAGTCTTGCAAAATCTCCTCTTAAGCTGTTAATCCCGGCATAGTAATCATCACCGCCTCTCGCTAGTGAACAGGGCCTTTAATACAGCCGTCTGAATAGATGCCTGCGTGCATAGCGAGAAAAACTTGTGTCCCGCCTTGGCCAAAGCAGGCTAGAATGGGGAGGAATACCCCACATAAGGATCAAGCATGTGGCTACGTACTGAATGTAACATCCTTTTTAATGTCAGTATCCCTACCCCCTTTATTTTAATGTTGCGACCGCGCAGTGGTGAGCAACAGTGGGTGGCACGTCAGTCCTATACGTTGACGCCGAGTGTGCCGGTGGTGGAATATACCGATACCTATGGCAACCTTTGTCAGCGCTTGATGGCCCCTGTGGGGCAATTTTGCATCAGCACCTCGGCGGATATTTTAACGGCAGATGGGATTGATACTGCCCCTGGCGCCCCCTTTGAGGATGTGCAACATCTGCCTGATCATGTGCTGACGTATTTACTGCCTTCGCGCTACTGTGAGTCTGACAAGCTGATTAATTTAGGTCAGCAGATTGTGGCTGATGTGCGGCCAGGCTACGACCAGGTGATGGCGATTGAGCAATGGATACGTCACAACGTTCGCTACAACACCAACTCTACGCACTTCCAACTCTCTGCTGTCGAAGTGAATCAGCAGCGTGAGGGCGTCTGCCGCGAACTGGCGCATTTGGGCATCGCCTTGTGTCGTGGCTTGTGTATTCCCGCTCGGATGGTCGTGGGATTTTTACATGAGCTGAATCCCATGGATTTTCATGCCTGGTTTGAAGCGTATGTGAATGGCAGATGGTATACCTTTGACCCTACCCAGCCTTTTCCGCGCGGCGGACGTGTGACTGTGGCTTATGGCCACGATGCTGCCGATGTTGCCATTTTTAACCAGTTTGGCCCAGCCTTGCATCCTGAACAGATGCATGTCAGCGTGACGCAACTCACAGCACCACCAGGCTAAATTTACCGGATGCGCATCTGATGAAACGTCTTAAAATCAAACATCTGACCGAGTATGTGTTCTCATCCCCAGTGACCCTGCAACAACATTGTTTGCTGATACGTCCGCGTGAAGGGCACGACTTACGTATTGAGTCCTCTCTGCTGACCATTTCACCGTCTTATCATATCCACTGGTCGCGCGATGTCTTTGATAACTCTCTGGCAACTGTCACCTTTTTACAACCCAGTGACAAGCTGACCATTGCCAGCGAGGTTGTGATACAACATTATGAAGAGGCGCCGTTTGATTTCTGGATGGAGGCTTATGCAACTAACTATCCGTTTGCTTATGCGCAAGCCGAATGGGCTGATTTAGCCGCTTATCAGCGGTTGATTTTCGAACCAGACGGATTTCGTGTGAACCAGTGGTTGCAACAACTGGGCTTGCTCAATGGCCAGCGGAATACGGTGGAGTTGCTGAACAATTTGAACCAGGCAATTTATACACAATTTAGATATCAGGCACGTGAGGCGCCGGGGGTGCAAGCGCCTGCTACCACCTTAAACAATGGCAGCGGCTCCTGCCGCGACTATGCCACACTGTTTATTGAGGCCTGTCGCAACCTCGGACTCGCCAGCCGCTTTGTCAGCGGTTATTTACATGCCCCCGCCACCGAGGCTGGCAACGCCACCACGCATGCCTGGGCAGAAGTCTATCTGCCAGGTACCGGCTGGAAAGGCTTTGACCCGACCTCAGGCCAAGTGACCGGCACACAACATATTGCCGTTGCTGTCGCGCGGGACCCGGAATCAGTACCGCCGGTGGCTGGCAGTTTTATTGGCCCCAATATCACGCCCGCACTGCATGTAAATGTTCAGGTTAACTTGCTCACTGCTTAGTTGCAGTGATCTGTTGATTGGCCAAAGCAGGCAGGCCAAAATTGCGCAATAGTGAAACGATCACGCCTATTACTTTGCACAGATTTAAAAACGCTTTCGCTGCGCATTTGCCTATATATGGGCATAAAAAAACCGCCCCACAAGGAGGCGGTTTTTTATACTGCGAATCTGTTTAAATTACAGAACAGATTTAACAGTAGCGACTACGTTCTCAACTGTGAAACCGAAGTGTTTCAACAGTACGCCGCCTGGTGCGGATTCGCCGAAGGTATCAATACCAACCACTGCACCTTCCAGACCAACATACTTACGCCAGAAGTCTGGGTGAGCAGCTTCAACAGCCACGCGTTTAACGCCTGGTGTCAACACGCTGTCTTTGTAAGCTTGGTCTTGACGGTCGAATACGTTGGTGGATGGCATAGAAACCACGCGCACTTTAGTACCAGCAGCGTTCAATTCTGCAGCCGCTTGAATCGCCAAATCTAACTCAGAACCGTTAGCGATGATGATCACATCAGCCTTGCCAGCGACGTCAGAGAATACATAGCCACCCTTGCGGATCAGCTCGAAGTCTTTGCTGTCGTGCTTGATGCCTGGCACTGCTTGACGGCTTAATACCAAGCTGGTTGGGCCTTCAGTGCGCTCTACTGCAGCAACCCATGCAACGGTTGTTTCTGTAGAGTCAGCTGGACGCCATACATCCATACGAGGAATCAAACGCAGACCAGAAGTGTTTTCTACTGGTTGGTGGGTAGGACCATCTTCACCTTGACCGATAGAGTCATGGGTCAGCACATAAACCACACGTTGATGCATCAACGCAGACATACGCATACCATTTTTCATGTAGTCAGAGAACATGTGGAAAGTACCGCCGTATGGCAACAAGCCACCGTGCAATGCCATACCGTTCATGATCGCAGCCATACCGAACTCACGTACACCGTAAGAGATGTAGTTGCCTGGCTCTTTACCGCTCACGTGTTTGAACTCTTTAGCTGCTGTCAGGTTAGAACCTGTCAAGTCAGCTGAACCGCCCAAGAACTCTGGCAAGATTGGCGCCAACGCAGTAATGGCTTTTTGTGAAGCTTGACGAGTCGCCAATTTCTCAGCTTTTTCGTTCGTTTCAGCAATGATTGCGTCAGTCAGTGCTTTCCAGTTGGCTGGCAATTCGCCGGCCATACGGCGTTTGAATTCTGCAGCTTCTGCTGGGAATGCTTTTTCGTAAGCAGCGAACTTGTCGTTCCATGCAGCTTCACGAGCAGCACCTTTAGCTTTTTGATCCCAGCCTTCGTATACGTCAGCAGGAATCACGAATGGCTCGTGTGCCCAGCCGATTTCAGCACGGGTAGCAGCCACTTCAGCGTCGCCCAATGCAGAACCGTGACAGTCATGTGAACCGGATTTGTTTGGTGAACCTTTACCAATGATGGTTTTGCAGCAGATCAGTGATGGTTTGTCAGTCACTGATTTCGCTTCGTCAACCGCTTTTTGGATTGCCGCCTGGTCGTGACCATCAACTGAAACCACGTGCCAGCCGTAAGCTTTAAAGCGGCCTGCGGTGTCGTCTGTGTACCAGCCTTCAATGTGGCCGTCGATAGAAATACCGTTGTCATCCCAGAAAGCGATCAGTTTGCCCAGGCCCCAAGTACCAGCCAGTGCACATGCTTCGTGAGAAACGCCTTCCATCATACAACCGTCGCCCAGGAACACGTATGTGTAGTGGTCAACAATGTTGTGGCCTGGCTTGTTGAATTGGTCAGCCAGCAGTTTTTCTGCCATTGCAAAACCAACGCCGTTAGCGATACCCTGACCCAATGGACCAGTGGTGGTTTCTACGCCTGGTGCATAGCTGTACTCAGGGTGACCAGCACACTTGGAATGCAATTGACGGAATGTTTTGATGTCGTCGATAGACACATCGTAACCAGTCAGGTGCAGCAAGGAGTAAATCAGCATAGAGCCATGGCCGTTAGACAACACGAAGCGGTCACGGTTAGCCCATTGTGGGTTAGTTGGGTTGTGGCTCAGATTGTGGTTCCATACCACTTCAGCAATTTCAGCCATGCCCATAGGTGCGCCTGGGTGGCCGGAGTTTGCTTTTTGTACAGCGTCCATGCTCAGAGCACGGATGGCGTTGCACAAGTCGACACGAGTTGCCATTGTTATCTCCCTAGAGTGAAAGTGAGCGGTCTTACACAAAATGCTGCAAAACCTTGATTGAATTCTTTAAAAAGGCCAGAAAACACGCCTTTTACGGAAAGGCTAGATTATTCACTAGAACCCGTTTTTCTTCAAGCCTTAATCACCTTTTTCTGAGGATGGTTTTGTGATGGCGAACCGATAAAAAAGGCCATTCTGCTGCCTGCAAAGGTAGCTTTCAACCCAAGTTTCCCCTACCATGACAAAACATTGATAGCAAAGGAAGTAATGATGTCTGACGAACGAATTATCATGCGCGTAGGTGAAGCACTGGTCGCAGGCGGCCCACCCGGCACCGCAGCAGAACCAGAAGTTGCGATTGGCGAAATGAATGGCCCCATGGGCACGGCATTTGCCAACCTGCTCGGTGACCAGGTCAAAGGCCATACCCGTGTGCTGGCGATTATGAATACCGACATTATGGTGCGCCCGGCGACACTGATGGTGAGCAAGGTGACGGTGAAAGACCCGCGTTATACCAATATATTGATGGGCACGGTGCAAGGCGCGATTGCTAATGGCGTGCTCGATGCGGTGCGTAGCGGCGATATCCCGAAAGAGAAAGCCAACGACTTAGGTATTATTGTCTCAGTGTGGTTAAGCCCGGCGATTTTGGAACAAGAAAAAATCGACCACAAAGCGCTGTTTGATATTCACCGCGAAGCGACTTTCAAGGCGATTCAGAAAGCCTTGCGCAATGAGCCTAGCATTGACTGGTTGTTAGAAAATCAGGAAAAAATCGTGCACAAGTATTATCAAATGGGCCTCGATGGCAAAATCTAAATAATAAAAAAGGATGCTCAGGCATCCTTTTTTATGGCACAAATCCTTTGTCCCTAGCGCTTCAAGGCAGCAATCACCGCTTCAATCGCCTTGCAATTACCACGCGCATCGTCAAAACTCAGCAATGGTGCTTTGCCGTAGCGCACGCAATCAGCAAAGTGCTCAATCTCTAAATTAAAGTGATTGGCTTTGGGCAAGACAATCGTCTCTGACTTGCCACCCGCCTCCCAACTGATCACTGGATCATCACCTGGATACGCCCACATATTGTGGCATTTGATCCAACCCTTATCGCCAATGAGTTCATACTCGGCTTTGCGGCCACGCTCAAAGCTCACATCAAAATGGCCAAAGCGGGCGCGACCCTGGGCATCCGGCCCAAAATCCAGCACACCACTGGCAACCACATCCGCGCCATGTGCATTGAGCTTGCCGTAAGCCACGACATTCACTGGCTCAGCGGGCGCATCGCCGCCACCAAAACACCAGCGCAGCGCATGAATCGCATACGGCCCGATATCCCACATGGCACCGCCACCATTGGCCATATCGCGGTTAATACGGTACATACGTGCAGGCGCCATGAGGAAAGAAAAGCTGGCGCGGCAAGACAGCACATCGCCAATCAGACCGCTGCCAACCAACGCTTTGACTTTGGCATGCTGCGGATGAAAGCGGTACATAAAGCCTTCCATCACGGTCACGCCCTTGGCTTTGGCGGCGGATTCTATGGTGTCTATATCGGCCAGGCGCGTGGTCATCGGTTTTTCGATCAGCACATGCTTGCCTGCCGCAATCGCTTTCAGCGCCCACTCTGCGTGCTCTTCGTTGGCCATCGGGCAATACACGGCTTCCACTTCGCTATCGGCCAGCAGGCTATCCATGTCGTCATAACAGGTGACACCGCCAAGGTTGGGCGCGTATTTATCCAGCGTCGCCCTGGCAGCGCCTGCGCGACGGCTGGCAATCGCCACTAGTTGCGAATTACTGGCCTCGACAATAGCGGGCAGCAGCCGCTCATTGACCCGCGCAGCCCCGAGAATGCCCCATTTGAGTTGTTTTTGCATGCCAGCTTCCTTTCCTGCGCGGTTCTAAAGAGTGCCATTCTAACGCCAGTTTGCAAATACTGCTGCGTTTGCCCATGCAACTAAGCTGCCTGATTTAAACTTTCCGGCCCAAATACTTCACGGTGGATATGCTGCGGCGGGATGCCCATGGCCAGCAATGCCTGCCACTGCGCGACCATGAATGGCAGCGGGCCACACAGGTAATATTGCGCGTTCAAGGCCGCGTTGAATGGCCACTCGTTCACACGCATATGCCCCTCACGCACCAGGCGCTCTGTCGCAAAACCGGGTTTATCTTCAATATACAAAGCCAGATTCAGTGACGACAATTGCTCGGCGCTTGCCATCAATTCATCCAGATGCGGCACATGCTGCATGGTACGGGCTGCATGCAAAAACCACACCTCACGCTTAGTCTGCGCTTGCTGCAATGTTTTCAGCATGGACAACATCGGCGTGATACCCACGCCCGCCGAGATCAGCACCAGTGGCGTGCTGGCTTGCAGTTCAGGCGTCAATTCGCCATAAGGATGGCTGATGCGTAACTGCCCGTCCACCTGGGCATATTGATGTAACCAGCTAGACACCGTGCCTTGCGGTGTTTGCGTATCGCCAGCCTCGCGTTTCACACTGATGCGGTAAGTGGATTTTTGCTCGGCATCTGACAGGCTATATTGCCGGATCTGGCGTGCGCCATCGGCCAGGGTCACAGCCACACTGATATATTGCCCGGCCTTGAAAGCAGGCAATGCCTGCTCTTCTGCTGCCAGCACAAGTGACAGGATACCGTCTGCGGCGGGCGTCACCTCCGTGATGCGCGCGTCTATCCATTGGTCTGCGGCATATCCGGTGCGTTGATATAAGCGGGCTTCTGCAGCAATAAACTCACCCGCCAGCAACCAATAGGCTTCATCCCAGGCCGCAATAAGCGGTGGTGTAGCCGCTTCGCCCAGCACTTCAGCAATGGCCCCCAACAAATGGCGCCCCACAATCGGGTAATGCGCGGGCTTGATGCCTACCGCAGCATGTTTATGCACAATACGGTCAATCACCGGTTGCAGCGCCGACGCGTTATCAATGTTGGCGGCATATGCAAACACCGCCGCGGCCAGCGATTGTTGCTGGCTGCCATTAGCCTGATTGCCCATATTAAACAGGTTTTTCAACTCAGGATGCGCTTGAAACATATTGCTATAAAACGTGGTGGTGATCGCTAAACCATGCGCTTGCAATACAGGCACGCTGGCTTGGATATACGGACGGGCAGCACTGGATAACATAAAAACTCCTTTTAACTAGCATTTAAAATGAAACATTTAATGTAAGAAATTGGCCTGCATTAACAGGCCGCTCCCCACTTAGGCTGCGTGATTTAGGCCGCGTGGGTTTTGTGCATGGCAATAATTTTTTCCCTGGTGTTGTTATTCACAATATCAAACAGACTGTGCTGGTTCATGTGCGCATAAAAAGATTCCAGCCCGGTTTGCAAAGCGTCTTTTAGCAGGCAACCGCCGTGAAACCGGCACACCGGTTTCTCACAGTTAATGAGCTCAGTCGTATTCTCCAGCTCGCGCAAAATATCACCTATGCGCAATTGCAGTGATTCAGGATTCAGTTCCAGACCGCCATTGCGGCCACGCGTTGCCTTGATCCAGCCCAGCTTGTTCAGGCGCGTAATCACTTTAATCAAATGGTTACGCGGCAGGTCAAACGTGGTGGCGATCTCGTCTATGGTCACTTGCTGGTCAAAGCGCGACTGCGACAAATACATCAAGACGCGCAAACCAATATCGGTAAATTTGTTTAATTGCATGTTGTGCATTCTAATATATGTTTCATTTACAATGCAACTTTAATGAATTATGCTGATGACCATAGACCTCAAGGAGCATCTTTTATGCAGCCGCTGATTCAAATCTCCCCGCCCAGCCGCAAACTGCCCGTGCAAAGATTTGCGTTATGGAACCTGGGATTCCGGCCATTTTTCCTGCTGGCCGCAGGCTTTGCCGTATTATCGATGACGGCCTGGATGACAGGCTATTTTCAACTTTGGCCGCCACTATCCCCACAGGCACTCCCCACCATTTCGCCTTCGCAGTGGCATGCGCATGAAATGCTATATGGCTTTGCTTTTGCCGTGATTGCCGGTTTTCTGCTGACGGCAGTTAAAAACTGGACCGGCATACAAACCCTGCATGGCCGCCCGCTACTGGGTCTAGTCGCGTGCTGGGCCATTGCCCGCAGTGTGATGCTCATCGCCCCCGGCCAAATATTGGTAGCAGCAAGTTTTGACCTGGTATTTAACCTATGGCTCATTTTTGCCGTGGCCCAGCCGATCATTAAAGTCAAACAGTGGCGGCAACTTGGCGTGCTATCAAAAATCATTTTCCTCACCATGGGCAACCTCGCTTTTTATACCCAGGCACTGGGCTGGACCAGTAATGGCGCACACGCCGCGCTATGGATAGGCTTGCTGCTCAATGTGAGCCTGATTATGGTTATCAGCCGTCGTATCCTGCCGATGTTTATTGAGCGCGGCGTAAAAGAAGAGGTGACCCTGAAAAATGCAGCCTGGATAGACCGCTTACTCATGGTGTGCCTGGCCGCCTTGCTGATCAATATCCTGACCATGAACACTGAAATACTCAATGCAGTGTTAGGGCTCACTATCAGCTTAAGCGCCGGATTCAGATTATGGCGCTGGCATACGCCTGGCATTTGGCAAGTGCCACTGTTGTGGAGTTTTTATTGTGGTTTGTGGCTGATCAACCTGGGGTTTCTACTCTATGCTGCCAGCTTTCTGGCGCCCCATCTCCCGGTCATTCTGGCCATCCATTGCTGGGCGATTGGCGGCATAGGCCTGATTACACTGGCCATGATGGCGCGCGTTGCGCTGGGCCACACCGGCCGCAATATCCACACCCCACCACGCAGTGTAAGCTGGGTATTTGGCCTGCTTATTTTCGCGACCCTGAGCCGGGTATCTTTGCCTATGCTGCTGCCTGAGTTTTACCGCTTATCCGTGCTGCTGGCCGCCAGCGGCTGGATTGCCGCATTCACACTTTTTACCATCGTTTATTGGCCGATACTCAGCAAACCACGCATTGATGGCTCGCTAGGTTAATGGTTATTCTTTCCACTTAATCGAGCAACCGATACTCGGTATTTGTTGCTCGGGCCCTTGCCCACTCTCCGCCACCAACTTCATGGCCTTAAACAAATCACGCGTGCTGTCAGGCGCCGTTTCTTTGCGGCTTTCGTCAAAACGACCACGGTATTGCAGCTCAAACTGGTGGTTAAAGCCAAAAAAATCCGGCGTACATACCGCATCATAGGCTTTGGCCACTTGTTGGGTTTCGTCCAGCAGATAAGGGAAAGGTAACGCCAGGTCTGTTGCCAGTTTTTTCATGTTTTCCGGGCTGTCTTCAGGATAATCAGATGGGTCGTTGGACATGATGGCGACGGTATTCACGCCCAGCACTTGCAGTGCTTTCACATCGGCAATCAGGCGCGGCAAAATCGCTTTCACATACGGGCAATGGTTACAGATAAACATCACCAGCAGGCCATTACGGCCCATGCTGCTTTCCAGATTCACCAGTTTGCCATCAACATCAGGCAAGTTGAATGCCGGGGCTTTCCAGCCAAAGTCACATACGGGTGGGCTAATGCTTGCCATCAGAGTTGCTCCTGCGATTGAATCCAAACCATGATGGTACGTGATTAAAGCGCTCAGGTGAATCTCCTGCGAACAGGCATTTTGGTTACAATGCCAGTCATGAGTAATTTACGATTTCATAGCCCGATGGCATTAACGGTCGGCCAGCAAACAGCACTGAGTGACAATGCCATGGCACATGCTGTGAGGGTGATGCGCCTTAAAGTGGGCGATACCTTGACCCTGTTTTGCGGCGATGGCTTTGATTACCAATGCGCACTGAGCAGCATAGAGAAGAAGTCCGCCCAGGTGGAAGTGCTGAGCCGCGTGCAAATCAGCAACGAATCACCGCTTGCGATTCGGTTACTGCAAGGGATTTCCAGCGGCGACCGCATGGATTACACCATCCAGAAAGCCGTCGAACTCGGCGTGACGGAGATTTATCCGCTCAGCACCGAGCGCTGCGTCACCAAGTTAACGGGCGACCGTGCCGAAAAACGCACTGAACACTGGCAAGGCGTCGCCATTGCCGCCTGTGAACAAAGCGGCCGCGCGGTGGTGCCCACCGTGCATGCACCACTCACGCTGGCGCAATGGCTTAGCCAGCACGCAAGTCCGAATGACCTGAATTTATTACTGAACCCGATTGGCGCCAAACGGCTGGCCGCTTTAAGCAAACCAGCGAGCGCCATTCAGTTGTTGATTGGCCCGGAAGGCGGCCTAAGCTCGGCTGAAATCGAACTCGCCACACAACACCACTTTCAATCGATCGTCCTCGGCCCCAGAATTTTACGCACCGAAACCGCCGCGCTCACAGCCATTGCGAGCATGCAGTCGCTGTGGGGCGATTTTTAAATTCGCTAGCCAAAGGAGTTACCTGATGGAAACCCGTCCACCGTTACCGCCATTTACTTTAGAAACTGCCATCCAGAAAGTGCGCCTGGCAGAAGATGCCTGGAACAGCCATGACCCAGACCGCGTGATTCAGGTCTATACCGAAGACACCATTTGGCGTAACCGCGCCGAGTTTCCTGTGGGCCGCCAAGCAGTGCATGGATTTTTATCACGCAAATGGGCGCGCGAGCTGGATTACCGTTTAATTAAAGAAATCTGGGCTTTTCTAGACAATAAAATTGCCGTGCGTTTTGCTTACGAATGGCACGACGATGCCGGCCAGTGGTATCGCAGCTACGGCAATGAAAACTGGCTGTTTAATGAGGCCGGCCTCATGATGCAGCGCCATGCCAGCATTAACGACCTCCCCATCAAAGAAACAGACCGCAAATTTTTCTGGCCACTGGGCAGACGCCCGGATGACCATGCTGGGCTGAGCGACTTAGGATTGTAAGCCACGCATGCTCGCAGTGATGTTGCAAATGGCGCTATTGATCGCCGCGGGGATGCTCTGGCAGCGCCTGGCGCCTGGGCATATGTCGGCGTTGTCGCACCGGCGCGCGCTGACAGACCTAGTGTTTTATATCCTGCTGCCAGCGCTGGTGCTGGATATTTTATGGCAGGCACCGTTTGACGCCAGCACCCTCGCCTTTGCCATGACTGCGCTCAGTCGCCTGTCAGTTGCGGCTTTATGCATGTGGCTGACGCTGCAACTGTTGCAGCGCGTGGTGACTATTTCACGCGCCCAACAAGGCGCATTGATGCTGGCAGCCACGTTTCCTAACGCCACCTATCTTGGCCTGCCGGTCACCAGCGAAGTGCTGGGCGACTGGACACACGAAATCGTGCTCAAGTTTGACCTGTTTGCCTGCACACCAGTGCTGCTAACACTGGGTATGCTGATGGCACAAAGCTATGGCCAGTCTGAGCATCAAACACACCCAGTAAAAGAATTATTAAAAGTGCCACCGTTGTGGGCACTGTTGCTAGCCACCCTGCTCAACCTCAGCCACACTCCGCAGCCTATCATGATCGGCCACGCGCTACATACCTTGGCCGGTGGTGTGGTGCCGCTGATGCTGATTGCGCTAGGCATGAGCATCCGCTGGGATACTTTTAAACTCAAATTGATTCCTTTGCTGCTGCCTGTGTGCGTGATTGGTTTACTGATTGCACCATTGGCGGCGCGATATACTGCCATCGCGCTCGGCCTGTATGGCTATCAACTCACTGCCTGCGTACTGCTGGCAGCTATGCCCACCATGGTGTTTGGCATTGTGATTTGCGAACGCTATCGGCTAGATGGCGCCTTATACGCCGCAGCGGTATTTCTGAGCACCTTGCTTAGTATGGGCAGCTTATCACTCTGGTTTGCCCTCTTGCAGCCATAAAAGCGGCCTGTTATCTCTCAGCCAACTCCCTAAAATCACGCAATCCGTGTGAATTTTTATGCTGCATGCTGTCATACGTCATATGACGAGTTGTCAGCAACATCGACTCTTTTTAAGATGCTGTTAAGCCGTCATTCTTTCGTTTTGTGTTATTTGGGATTATCAGACGATTATGCCGAAAACCACGATCCACCACCCGCTTGCGCAGCAGCCTGCGCCACCCGAGACTCTGACCCGCCTGCTGGCCGCAACGGGCGTGACTATTAATGGCCATGCGCCGTGGGATATCCAGGTCTATGAAGAAAGTGTTTACCGCGATGTGTTGACCAAGGGCACGTTGGGATTGGGGCAGGCTTTTATTGAAGGCCGCTGGGACTGCAAACGGCTGGATGAGTTTTTTCACCGCGTGATGCGCGCTGATATTGATGAAAAAATGGGCGGCATGGCCAAGCTCACCTTGCTGGGTGAGGTCATTCGCCATAGCCTGTTTAACTTGCAAGCGCCGCACCGCGCCTACCAGGTCGCGCAACAACATTACGACATAGGCAACGATGTGTTTGAAGCCATGCTAGACAGCAGCATGAGCTATTCCTGCGGCTACTGGCAGCATGCCAGCACGCTAGAAGAAGCCCAGTTTAACAAGCTGGACATGATTTGCCGCAAGCTGGACTTGCAACCAGGTGACCGCGTACTTGAAATCGGTTGCGGCTGGGGCGGCCTGGCCAGACACATGGCCAAGTACTATGGCGTACAAGTGGTTGGCATCACGGTCTCGGTCGAGCAGCAGGCAGTCGCCAAAGCGCGCTGTGCCGAATTACCGGTAGATATTCAGCTCAAGGATTACCGCGACCTGCATGGCCAATTCGACAAAATTGTATCCGTCGGCATGTTTGAGCATGTCGGGCAAAAAAACTATGCCATATATTTTGCAACAGCACACCGCCTGCTCAAAGATAACGGCCTGTTTTTACTGCATACCATCGGCAACCATAAAACCGCCTTGCATACCGACGCCTGGATCGATCGCCACATTTTCCCCAATGGCAAAGTCCCTTCGGCCAGCGAAATCACGCAGGCAATTGAGCAAAAATTCCTGATTGAAGACTGGCACAATTTTGGCCCTGATTATGACCGCACGCTGATGGCCTGGTGGGATAAATTCAATCGGGCCTGGCCAGAGTTACAATTTAAATATGATGAAAGTTTTTACCGGATGTGGAAATACTACCTGATGTGTTGCGCAGGTTATTTCCGCGCTCGGCAAGGGCAACTCTGGCAGCTGGTATTGAGCAAACGGCAGAGCAACCGTGTGTATCGCTCAATGCGCCCGCTGCCAGTAAGTTGATGTTGACGTAGTCCTCTGTGTTCTCTGACCTTATATGACGGCGATTGCCGTCATTTTTTTGTCTATGCAGACCCCTACAAAAATCATAAAAACCTTATTATTTGCAATTAAAACCATTTTTAATTATTATTTTGCATATTAAACTTAATAAAACGACCAATGCTTGGATCAAACATTAGAGATTTGCGTAAATCGCAAAATTTAACCTTACAACAACTCGCTGCCCGCATGGGCACAGATGCGAGTAATTTGTCACGTATTGAACGCGGTGAAATCGGCATCTCTGAGACCCTGCTGCGTGCCGCAGCGCAGGCATTAAATACCACACCGGGCCGCTTGTACGATGCCAATCTGACGCCAGTCTCGCTGACCAATACACCGCCTGCCATTCTCTCCAGCGCCAACAGCAAAGACTTTGTGCACTGGTTTCGCTCAGCAGCGCCGTACATCCATGCCTTTGGCGGCAGCACGTTTGTGATTGCCTTTGGCGGTGAGGTTGTCAGCGAGCAGCAATTTGTCGCCCTATCGCACGACCTTAACCTACTGGCCAGCCTGGAAGTCAGGCTAGTGCTGGTCCACGGCGCCCGTCCGCAAATTGAACAGCGCCTCAAACGCGACAACCTGACACCCAAACTACACAATGGCCTGCGGATTACCGACGATGCCGCCATGGAGGCGGTCAAAGAAGCCAACGGCGCCATCCGCGTTGAAATTGAGTCGCTACTATCTATGGGCATCGCCAATTCGCCGATGGCAGGCAGCGATATCCGTGTCGCCAGCGGCAACTTTGTCACCGCCAAACCGCTAGGGGTGCGCGACGGCGTAGACCTGCAACATACCGGAGAAGTACGCAAGATAGATGCCATTGGCATCCAAAAGCGGTTAGATGACGGCGAATTGGTGTTGTTATCCCCTATGGGCTACTCGCCGACCGGTGAAACCTTTAACTTAACGCTGGAAGACGTGGCAGTGAGCGCGGCCAGCGCGCTAGATGCTGAAAAACTGATTTTTTTGATGGACTCGGGTGGCGTACAAAACCTGCGCGGCGAGTTATTGCGTGAAATGACCTCGGCCAAAGCCAAAAACCTGCTGCGCAATGTGCAAGAGAGTGATGAGCCCATCCACTACTCGGAGGACGTCAACTATTACTTACCTGCCGCTGTTCGCGCCTGCGAACATGGCGTAACGAGAACGCACCTGATTTCGCGGCACATCGATGGCGCCATTATTCAGGAGCTCTTTACGCGCCAGGGCATAGGCACCATGATTACCGAACTACCGCTGGAAACCATGCGCCAGGCCAATATTGACGATGTTGGCGGCATTTTGATGCTGATAGAACCACTGGAAAATGAAGGTATTCTGGTGCGGCGCGGACGCGAGCGCATCGAGATGGAAATCAATTACTTTTATGTCATGGAGCACGACAACCGGGTGATTGGTTGTGCCGCACTGTATCCGTTTGCCCAGGAAAAAATGGTGGAATTTGCCTGCCTGGCCATAGACCCGACTTATCGTGGTGGTGGCCGTGGCGATAAATTGTTTAACTATTGCCAGGAGCAGGCTAGTCAAAAAGGCTATAAAAGGCTATTTTGCCTGACCACACGTACCGAACACTGGTTTCTCGAACGCGGCTTTACCGAGCAAAATGTCGACCAATTGCCGCACGAGAAACAAAAACTCTACAATTTTCAGAGAAAATCCAAAGTTTTCATCAAACCGTTATGAGTTTTGGCTAAAATTCAGCCTGTACCCGATTGACTGCAATCGCCCGATGATTGAATGAAAGTTTGACCTATGCAAACCTCTACCGCTAGCCAAAAAGCGCAAACCCTGTCCGAAGCGTTGCCTTATATCAAACGCTTTTTTGATAAAACCATCGTCATTAAATACGGCGGCAACGCCATGACTGACGAACATCTCAAGGAGTGTTTTGCGCAGGACGTAGTGCTGCTTAAGTTAGTCGGCATGAACCCGGTGGTGGTGCACGGCGGCGGCCCGCAAATTAATGAGATGCTGGATAAGCTGGGCAAAAAAGGCGAGTTTATTCAAGGCATGCGCGTCACCGATGAAGAAACCATGGACGTGGTCGAAATGGTGCTGGGCGGTCAGGTGAATAAAGAAATTGTGAACCTGATTAACCGCCATGGCGGCAAAGCCGTTGGCCTCACCGGGCAAGATGGCAACTTTATTCACGCGCACAAACTGCTGATGGAAGACCTCAAAGACCCGAGCAAAATGATAGACGTCGGCCAGGTGGGTGAAATTACGGCGATTGATCCTAGCATTATCAACTTTTTGGATAGCGGCGACTTTATCCCCGTGGTGGCGCCGATTGGTGTTGGTCGCGATGGTGAAACCTACAACATTAATGCCGACGTCGTGGCAGGCAAACTGGCAGAAATTCTCAATGCCGAAAAGCTGATTTTGCTCACCAATACGCCAGGCGTGCTGGATAAAAACGGCCAATTGCTCACTGGCCTCACGCCTAAACAAATTGACGATTTAGTCGACGACGGCACACTGAGTGGCGGCATGTTGCCTAAAATCGGCTCAGCACTGGATGCGGCGCGCAGTGGCGTTAAATCGGTGCACATCATTGATGGCCGCGTTGAACACGCCTTGCTGCTGGAAGTGCTCACCGACGAAGGGGTCGGCACCTTGATCAAAGCAAAATAAGGATCAAAGCAAAATATCGATCCAGGCAAAATAACCAGTGACAACATGATCCGTGATGGCAGAGATCGTTCTTTATAGCCATAAGCGCACTCGTGGCCGTGCTGTGCACTGGTTGCTCGAAGAGCTCGCAGTGCCCTATCGCGTAGAGTGGCTGGCGCTGGGCCCGACACTGCAATCGGAGGCGTTTCTGGCCATCAACCCCATGGGCAAACTGCCCGCGTTAACGCATGGCGACGCAGTGGTAACTGAAACGGCCGCTATCCTCACCTATTTGGCCGACACCTTTGCCGACAAAGGCTTCATTCCGGCTGGTGGCACGGCTGCGCGGGCGGCTTTTTTCCGCTGGCTATTTTTTGTGGCTGGCCCGCTAGAGGCAGCGACCACCGCCGCACTGATGGATTGGAAAACGCCGGAAACCACGCGCATGGGCACGCCAGCCACAGGATTTCTCGGCTTTGGCTCACTGGCGCTCACCATCGATACGCTGGCAGCGCATTTGCAGCAGCAGCCGTTTTTATGCGGCGAGCAATTTACCGCCGCCGATATTTATCTTGCCTCACACTTGCAAATGGATATGTACTACACGAAAACCATCGCCCCGCGCCCAGTGTTCAGCGACTATCTGCGCGTTGCCTTGCAGCGTCCGGCCAAGCAACGCGTCGATGCGGCCTGATTCAATGCCGCGACGCCAACAGGTGTGGATTTTTGACCTCGACGACACACTGCATAACGCCTCCGCGCACATCTTCCCGGTGATGAACCGGGCAATGACGCAATATATCCAAACCCATTTACAGCTTGAAGAGCCTGCTGCCTGTTCACTGCGCCAGCATTACTGGCGCATTTACGGCGCAACCCTCAAGGGCTTGATGCGCCACCACGGCATCAATCCACACCATTTTTTGGCCGAGACACACGCCTTTTTAACCGACGACATGGTGCAAACCACCAAGCAGTTGCGGCAACTGCTCAAAGCCCTGCCAGGCCGTAAATGTGTGTTTACCAACGCCCCACGCGTGTATGCCTTGCGCGTGCTGGAGGTACTGGGCATCGCCGATTGTTTTTCACTGGTGTTTAGCGTCGAGTCTAGCCGTTTTCATGCCAAACCCAGCGTGCGCGGGTTTCAACTGCTATTACGGCAATTGCGTTGCCGGGCAGCAGATTGCACCTTGTTTGAAGACAGCCTGCCTGCCCTGATGACCGCCAAGCGTTTGGGTATGCGTACGGTATGGATCAGCCGTCGCCTGCATAAACCAAACTTTGTGCAATATAGGTTGCCGCATGTGTTGGCGCTCACTCACAGTGCATTGAAAAAAGCGCCACATACATTCCCGCGCTGAGCGAATGCGGTTAAAATACCTGCCAAAATAACAACACTCACATGGGTTTGGTCTAGGAAATCACAATGGCAACCATCAATAAAGAAGCACGCGCAAACCGCAAACAGCAAATTCTGGAAACCCTGGCAGGCATGCTGCAAACGCCGCGTGGTGAAAAAATCACCACTGCCGCGCTGGCAGCCAAGCTGGATGTCTCCGAAGCGGCCTTATACCGCCACTTTGCCAACAAAGCCAAAATGTTTGAAGGCCTGATTGAGTTTATTGAAGGCGCGCTGTTTGGTGTGATGAACAAAATCACCACTGACGAAACCGACGGCCTCAAACAAGTACAGCTTATGCTGCAAACCATGCTCAAGTTTGCCGAGCGCAACCCAGGCATGTCCCGCGTCCTGATAGGCGATGCGCTGGTCAACGAAGACGATGCCCTGCAGGCGCGCATTAACCAGTTGCTGGATCGCCTGGAAGCCAGCCTCAAACAGTCATTACGCATTGCTGAGGCACAAGGCAATAAAATCACCGATGCTGGCATCGCCGCCAACACCATGATCAGCTTTGTGCTTGGCCGCTGGCATGCTTTTGCCAAAAGCGGATTTAAACGCAAACCCAGTGACAACCTTGAGCAGCATGTCACACAACTGATCACCGGCTGCTTGCAATAAAAGAGATGTAGAAAGTTTTAATCGATGGAAACCACCGTTTTTGGCATGAATGAAGCCCAGCTCACCGAGTTTGGCATGAGCTGGGGCCTGGCCGGGCTGATCTTGTTTATTGTGTTTATTGTTGGCAACCTGGCCTGGAAATCCAAAGCAGGCAAAACCGGCACATTTGCGCTGTTTCTCGCGCTCACCTTAGGCATGGTCGGTTTTCTGGCCAAGCTGGTGATTCAGCATTATCTGAATATCCATTAAAGCTGCTGCGATAGCGCTTAGACCAAACTATGCGTTAACGCTTTATTACCTGCATGGCGCCAGTGGACTATTGCGGTGTCTGTTGCAGTCCGCTAATCTAAACCATAGATAGTGATAAATACTTGTGTGATATGGACAATTCACCCCCTAACGACAGCGATACCTACAAAACCCTGCTCGAATCGACCAAGGCGATTCCATGGCGGATAGACTGGGCGAGCAAACAATTCACTTACATCGGCCCGCAAATCGAGCCCTTGTTAGGCTGGGCACCTGCAAGCTGGCAATCGGTCGAAGACTGGGTCAACCGCATTCATGAAGATGATCGCGAGCGCGTGTTTCATTTTTGCGTGCAGCAATCATTGCAAGGCCTGGATCATGAAGCGGACTACCGCGCACTGACAGCTACCGGTGACTTTGTCTGGATTCGTGATGTGGTGCATGTAATACGTACGCCCAGCGGCGAGCCTGAAGCCTTGGTCGGTTTTATGTTTGATATTAGCGAACGTAAAAAGACCGAAGAGCAATTGCTCATCATGCAAAAAAAACTTGAAGAGCTGTCTTACAAAGATGGTTTAACTGGCGTTGCAAATCGCCGCATGTTTGACAGCGTGCTAGAGCGAGAATGGCTGGAAGCCAGGCAGCACCAGCAGCCGCTCTCACTGATCATGATAGATATCGACTATTTCAAGCAATTTAATGACTTTTACGGCCATTTGCGCGGCGATGAAGTGCTCAAGCAAGTAGCCAATACGTTGGCACATGCTGGGGTGCGCGGCAAAGACTTTTTTGCCCGCTTTGGTGGTGAAGAATTTGCATTGATTTTGCCGGAGACGAATGAGGTATCCGCCAGTAAAATTGCCGAGCGCTGCCGTAACCTGGTCTTCAAGGATCAAATTCCCCACGCAAAATCTGAAGTCAGCCAGATTCTGACCATTAGCGTAGGCGCTGGCAGTATCACGCCTAGCCAGCATGATGAACTTAAAACCTTTGTGGAGTCTGTGGATGCGCTGATGTATGAGGCCAAACGCAATGGCAGAAACCGTATTGTAGTGAAAGGCGCTTAAAGCAAATCAGCGCGATAAATGCAGTGCAGATTGTATGGCATGTATGCGTGCTTCAGCCACTGAGTGCTTAATATGTACGGGGGAGCTACATTGCTTGGCAATTGCGCCCGCATCAATAGTGAGCGCCGCTTGTAAGGCGTGGGATAGTTGTGCTGCATCGTCTAAAGGACAATTTTCCAGTCCTAAACGCCCACGGCTATCACACTCGCAAGCCAGTAAAAAATCCTCGAAACGCGCACGCTGGCGAAATGCATCCAGTTCCTCTAAAAACTGTAGCAAAGTAGTGGCTTTCATCTGTCGCGCAGCGTGCAGTTTGCCATGGTATTTTGCCACCACCAGTGCCAGGTCTTTGCAATCATTGGGGACGCGCAAGCGGGCAACCACTTCTCGAATCAAATCCACGCTGCGCAACTCATGGCCAATATGTCGAGGCAAGACGTCAGCAGGCGTTGTGCCCTTGCCTAAATCGTGAGTCAGGGCAGCGAACCTGACCGGCAAGCTGTAGCCTTGTTTGGCGGCATAATCAATCACCATCATGACGTGGATGCCGGTATCAATTTCGGGATGATAGGTCGCTGTTTGTGGCACGCCCCATAACCGGTCCAGCTCGGGCAATATCACCTTGAGGGCACCGCAGTCGCGCAACATCTCAAACATGCGGCTGGGTTGTTTCTCCATCAGACCTTTGGCAATTTCCTGCCACACCCGCTCAGGCACCAGCGCATTCACCTCTCCAGCCGCGACCATGTCACGCATCAGCAGCATGGTTTCGGCGGCAACGCTAAAGTCCGTAAAGCGCGCCAAGAAACGTGCGGCGCGCAAAATACGCACCGGGTCTTCGCTAAAAGCGGCGGTGACATGCCGCAGCTGTTTTTTCTGGATATCCAGTTGGCCGTTAAAAGGGTCGATCAGGCTGCCATCTTCAGCTTGCGCGATGGCATTGATGGTGAAATCGCGCCGGGCAAGGTCTTCTTCCAGCGTCACGTCTGGGTCTGCGTAAACACTAAACCCTTTGTAACCCTTGCCGGTTTTGCGCTCGGTGCGCGCGAGCGCGTACTCCTGTTGCGTTTGCGGATGCAGAAAGACCGGAAAGTCTTTGCCGACGGCACGATAGCCCGCGGCCAGCATGTGGGCTGGCGTGGCCCCCACAACCACATAATCTCGGTCTTTGACCGCCAAGCCCAGCAGGCTGTCGCGGACAGCGCCTCCTACCAGATAGCTCTGCATGGTGCGTCAGGGCCAGACATTAGCGTCTGGCATTAATCACCCGGCCAGCCGCGGCACGAAACTGATCGTAAGCCCCGCGTGGATTGTTCTTGACCAGGTAGCCTGAGATCACGGCAAACATATCGGTTGGCACCACACACAATTCGTTGGCCATGGGTTCCTGGCAGACATTATCCACCTGCATAGACTTCACATTGTCGCGTGAGAGCAATTTGATCGGTAACAACTGCATAAAGCTGCCTTGCAACAAGGACATATTCAGACTCAAGCCCATGATAGGACGCTGCACATGGATGGTTTTCATCACCGCCTCCATGATTTGTTGCAAGGTCATGATAGCAGGGCCACCGAGTTCATAAGTCTTACCATAGGTTGCAGGCTCGTCCACCGCATTGACCATGGCCGCCGCCACATCCTCGACCCAAATCGGCTGAAACCTTGCTTGCGGCATGGCAAGCACCAGCACCGGAATCATTTGAATCAGCTTGGCAAACAGGTTGATAAAACGGTCACGCGTACCAAAAATGACCGAGGGCCTAAAAATGGTCACATGCAGTTTTTTGCTGAATTCCAGCACGGCCTGGTCACCCGCGGCTTTGCTGCGCAAGTACTCACTCGGCGCACTCACAGACGCTTGCAAGGCACTCATATGCAACAAACGGGGCACCCCCAGCTCTTCACATAACTGTGCCACGCGGCGTGGAAACTGATGGTGCATTTTTTCAAAGCCGTTATCACTGGTCTGATGCAAAATGCCAATCAGGTTAATCACCACATCACTGCCTTGCAATTGGGCTTTTAATGCAGACTGCGCGTGAATATCACACTCCACCACTTGCACATTAGGTAACAAAATCAGGTGCTTGGCCTGTTCACGGCGCCGCGTCAGCACTTTTACCTGATATCCTGCCTGATCCAGCCTGGCAACCACACTACTGCCTACAAAACCGCTACCACCTAATACAGTGACTGTTTTCATCATGCTTATTCCTGATTCGTCTTGCAATGAATGATATTGTACCCAAAAACCACATCGACACTTAACTTGCTGTCATGACGGATTTACTCTTGCTCTGAAATGCTGATCGTCGTCGTCACGCTTTCACTCTCGCCGCTACTACGGGCCGGGATCGTGCCCAGACGTTTTTTAAGCGTGAGCATCGGCAGGCCAAGTCGCGGGGCGTACATATGCGCATTGGCCAGCACTTTTTTGACATAATTGCGTGTTTCGCTAAACGGGATGGTTTCCGCGTAAATAGCGCCTTCTAACGGCGTGTTCGCCGCCCAACGCCTGGCACGGCTGGGACCCGCATTATAGGCGGCGGTCGCCATCACTTCCTGGCCGTTAAAGGTGTCCAACGTGTAGCGCATATAGTAAGTGCCCAGGTTCACATTGGTATCAATATCATGCAACATGCCATCATGATAGCTACTCCAGCCCAGTTTCTTGGCAATCCACTTGGCGGTGGCTGGCATCACCTGCATCAGGCCACCCGCGCCCACCGAAGACTTGGCGTAGTGCATAAAGCGGCTTTCCTGGCGAATAATGCCATACACCCAGGCCTCATCAATGGCGCGGCTACGCGAGGCTTTTTGCAAATAATCACGATAAGGCGTCGGGTAACGCAACTCAAAGTTATGCGTGCGACTGGTTTTGTCTGCCGCCAGCACCGCGAGGTCATACCAGCCCTTGAGGAGTCCATATTGCGCGGCGACGATGCGGGTTGGGTCATCCAGCGCTTCGAGCAAATACATCCACTCCAGCCTGGCTTCATAGCGGGCCTCGACATCAAACAAAGCTTCCATACGTTTGACTGCCGGTTGTTTGGCAAATTGCCGCACTTCTTCATCTGTAGGCTGATAAGTGGCCATGGGCTCACCCGCGACCGGTCCTAAATCTTCTGCCGCCAGCCAGCCGTAAAAATGCCTTTCCTGAGAAAGCTTGGCCAGTATCTGGTTGGCATCTGCGACCTGGCCTTTGGCCATCAGCGCACGCGCTTTCCAATACCGCCAGGTAGATTCATCAGCCAAACCTGCAGGCATGTCATTAATCACCTTTAACACTAGGCCCCAGTCTTGCTGGCGCAAGGCGCTGCGCGCATACCACTCCCACTGTTCGTTGCTCAACAAGGCAGCATTGACCTTGCCAAAGCCCGCCAACGCCTCCGGCTCATGCTTGCGCGCCGCTTCTAAGGCGATGTAGGCCTGGGCCAGTTGTTTTTCATCGTTATCAAGCAAACCGCTGTATTTCTGGTAGCTGGTTTTCGCCACACCAGTATCGGCCTTGGCCTGACGATGGATGGCATACATATACAAGGCGCGCGCATAAGGCGAGCGCTCTTGAATGCCGCCTTTTTTCAGCGTGAGCGTCGGGTTCTGCGCCATGTCGTCGATTTGTTTCAGCAAGCTGGCATCGGTTTTGTTGCTGCGTTTGGCCAGCACTTTGGCCAAGCCTGTTTTATTGCTGAACAAGGCATCGCGATACAAGGTGAGTAATAATTTTTCATCCAACACGCCTACCTGCTGTAACGCTTCGAGCATGCCCTGGCAATCTGCAGGTAAATCTTTACCAGCCAGCAACAACTTTTTGCCGTCTTCATAGGCGTTGGGATCATCCAGCGCTATGCCAGCCTGCACCTGGTAGCACTGGTTACCGACATCATTGATGCTGTAATACATGGGCATCTGCGCCCGCATCTCGACAAACTGGTCCCAGAACTGTAAACGACCCAGACGCTTGAGCCACAGTTCACGCACACGTTGTGACAACAAGGACTCGTTATTTTCTTGCAAGAATGCCTGTACCTGATAATAAGATAACTGGTCCATGGTCAGGATCATTTGCCAGTATTGTAGGTAAGGTAGCAGCGGTGAACGACGCTGCTTGAGTGTTTCAGTGGCTTCGATTAACTGCGGCAGGTTCCTGGTTTGATAGGCCTGTTTTGCTTGCGCATACGTATCGCTGTCGCCAGCAGAGACGGTGCTGGCCAGCCCCAGTAAACAGGCAGCCAGAAGAAGGAGGGAAGTGAGTCTAGTCTTCATGTGTCAACCATCACGTGCAAGACGTGAGGACAATTAAATTCTGGCCAAGCGACTCAGAAAGAAAAACAGCAACAGCAGCAGTAATAATACAAAGCCACTACGCCAGATGGTTTTGAGCCAACGCCAATAACGTGGCTGGCCAGTTTGCCACCCTAACAGCACCAGTATCAGCGTACTGAGCACCAGCACTGTAAACAAAATACGTATCCACCACATGATTAATCTGCTCGCCGTTTTATGCGGGCAACAGTGGCGCGGGACTAAAGTAGTCGCGCTGTTTTAAAAAGCCGACCGGGGCGTGAGCATCATTATCAAAGCTGCAATATTCCCAGGCGCTCTCATCGGCCAGCAAAGCACGCAACAACTGGTTATTCAGGGCATGGCCAGACTTAAAGGCCGTAAACTGACCAATAATCGGATAACCCAGGATATACAGGTCACCAATCGCATCCAGCACCTTGTGTTTGGCGAACTCGTCGTCATAGCGCAAACCACCGCCATTGAGCACTTTATATTCATCCAGCACAATCGCGTTATCCAGACTGCCGCCTTTGGCTAAACCGTTGGCGCGCAGGTATTCCACCTCATGCATAAACCCAAACGTGCGCGCACGGCTGATTTCATCGACATAACTCTGGCTATCGTAATCAATGGTCACGGTTTTGCCGGAGAACTCGAACACAGGGTGCGCAAAATCAATGGTAAATTCGGCTTTAAAGCCATGGTGCGGCGTAAACTTTGCCCATTTATCGCCATCAATCACTTCAACCGGTTTAAGGATGCGCACAAACTTCTTGGGCACGTCCAGCTCTTGCAGACCGGCTGTCTGCAGCAAATAGATAAACGGCCCTGAACTGCCATCCATGATGGGCACTTCAGCGGCCGTCAGCTCTATCAGCACATTATCCACCCCCAAACCGGCGAGGGCAGACATCAAATGCTCCACGGTAGCAACGCGCGCACCTGAAAACTCTAGGGCGGAGCTCAGGCGAGTGTCATTCACTGCCGTCGGGGCGACCCGCATGGCAGGCGTATCGGGCAAATCGACACGCTGGAACACCACTCCATGATCAGCGGGCGCAGGCTTGAGCGTCAGCGTGACTTTCTCACCGCTGTGCAGCCCAACGCCAGTGGCGCTGATCGATTGTTTAAGCGTGCGTTGCTTTAACATGGTTTTCTCTGTGTTAACTAATCACTTCTATTATAAGCCAATCCGTCATCACCAATGAATTAGTCAAGCCATGCATGGCTCTAACCAATGATTGGTTAAACGATTAGTCAGCCTGTTTACGCAAAAACGCTGGGATATCATATTCTTCAATCCCGGAATTTTTCATGGCCTCAACCTGTGCACGACGGCTGTTGCTGGTAAATACGGCTGGCTCATCTTCTTCAACTGCACTGAAGATAGGCTGGTTAGTCGTACCATCACGCAACGTTGTCATGACCTTCAACTCAGGTTTAGCCTGACGTTTACCCAGTGAACCGTTCAAACCGGTCGCCACCATGGTCACACGCAGGTTGTCACCCATGCTTTCGTCCATCACGTTACCCACAATCACCGTTGCGTCTTCTGCGGTGAATTCTTTGATGGTGTTCATCACATCATAGTATTCGCGCATTTTGAAGCTGCCGCTGGCGCTGATGTTCACCAACACACCACGCGCATTCGCCAGGTTCACATCTTCCAGCAATGGGCTGGCAACGGCTTGTTCAGCCGCAATACGTGCACGGTTAGGGCCGCTGGCTTCTGCGGAACCCATCATCGCCATGCCCATTTCAGACATCACAGTACGTACGTCAGCAAAGTCAACGTTGACCATGCCTGGGCAATTAATGATTTCAGCAATACCAGACACTGCGTTGTGCAATACATCGTTCGCGGCACGGTAAGCTTCTACCACCGTCACATCTTCGCCCAACACGTCCATCAATTTTTCGTTAGGGATAACGATAAGAGAGTCGACATACTGTGAAAGTTCTTCCAGGCCTTCTTGCGCCACTTTGGCACGCTTGCCTTCAAACGCGAATGGCTTGGTCACCACAGCCACCGTCAAAATACCCATTTCACGCGCCACTTCAGCAATAATCGGTGCCGCGCCAGTTCCCGTACCACCACCCATACCCGCAGTAATAAACAGCATGTCAGCGCCATCAATGGTTTCTGCAATGCTGTCGCGGTCTTCCAGTGCAGCTTCGCGGCCGATTTCTGGTTTCGCGCCAGCACCTAGGCCTTTAGTGATGTCAGAGCCAATTTGCAGCACGACTTTGGCATGGCTCTTTTTCAGCGCCTGCATGTCGGTGTTGGCGCAAATAAACTCCACGCCAGTCACGCTCTTGGTCATCATGTGTTCCACGGCGTTACCACCGCAACCGCCGACACCAATTACCTTGATTACGGCGCCGTCATTCTCTTTGTCAAAAATCTCAATCATACTAACCCTCCATTGCCTATTATTTGAGTGCTTGGTTTGCCCCGTACACCCGCCCTAAAACAGTTTAAAAAAACAACAAAAACTTAAAAATTACCGGTAAACCAACTCTTCATCCGCTCTAGCAATCTGCCCACTGACCCAGATTGCAAATTACCCACCATTTGTTTTTCTACCTGCTGCTTGGCCATCAGCAACAAGCCTATGCCGGTGGCATAACGTGGGTTGCCCACCACTTCAGACAACCCTTCCACACCCCTGGGCACGCCCAGGCGCACCGGGGTATGGAATATCTCTTCGCCCAACTCAACCATGCCGCGCATCTGTGCCGCGCCGCCGGTAATCACGATGCCAGAGGCGATCATCGATTCCATGCCACTACGGCGCAGCTCTTGCTGCACAAACTCATAAATTTCTTCCACGCGGTCTTCAATCACCTCGGTCAAGGCCTGGCAAGACAACTGGCGTGGCTCACGGCCATCGACCGCAGGCACTTCCACCACTTCGCGCGGATCGGCCAACTGGCGCAAGGCACAGCCGTGCTTCACTTTAATTTCTTCCGCCGACTGCGTTGGTGTACGCAAGGCCACAGCGATATCATTGGTGATCTGGTCACCGGCAATCGGGATCACCGCCGTATGGCGAATCGCGCCATTTTTAAATACCGCCAGGTCCGTCGTGCCACCACCGATATCCACCAGGCACACGCCCAGTTCTTTTTCGTCATCGGTGAGTACAGACTCACTGGAAGCCAGCGGTTGTAAAATCAGATCGCTCACCTCTAGGCCGCAACGCTTGATGCACTTGACGATGTTTTGCGCCGCCGCAATCGCACCAGTCACAATATGCACGCGTACCTCAAGACGGATGCCGCTCATGCCCAATGGCTCGCGCACATCTTCCTGGCCGTCGATAATAAATTCCTGGGTCAGGATATGCAGAATCTGCTGGTCGGCTGGCAAGGCAATCGCACGCGCGGTTTCGACCACACGGTCGATGTCCATTTGTGAGACTTCGCTCTCTTTAATTTTCACCATGCCATGCGAATTCAAGCTCTTGATATGGCTACCAGCAATGCCTGAATACACTGTATTAATTTTGCAATCGGCCATCAGCTCCACTTCTTCAATCGCGCGCTGAATCGCCTGCATGGTAGAGTCGATATTGACCACCACGCCTTTTTTCAAGCCGCGGGAAGCATGTTGCCCAACACCGATCACCTTCAATGTACCTTCCGGCAAAATCTCAGCCGCTATGGCAACAATTTTGGAGGTGCCGATATCCAGCCCCACAATTAAATTTTTATCTTCTCTGACTCTACTCATGTCTTTTCCTTGAACTTCTTTCTGGCAGTCTTATTTCTCAGGCGCCACCACGTGGCATGCGCAAGGCAAAGCCGTTGGGATAACGCAAATCGGCATAACGCCAGTCACTTTCCGCGATACTTGCCTGCTGGCGATACGCCGACACAAACTGTTGTAATCGCTGCTTGGCCGCTTCGCGACCCAGCATCATTTGTCGACCATCCACGGTCTTGATCTCCCAGGCGCGACGTGAAGACAAACTCAACTGCTGGATTTGCAGCGGTGTATCCACCAGCATCTGGGCAAAACTGGCATAGCCTTGTGCCACCTCTTTAATCGCATCGCCCGGACCGTAAAAAGTCGGCAATTGTTCGTCAGAGGCGGCCTGGAACAACTCGCCATAGCGGTTCACCAACGCCACGCCGCCCCAGCGGCCCAAGGCCTGGTGTTCTTCAATCTGCACCACAATGGTGTCTGGCCATTGGCGGCGCACACTGACCTTGCGTGCCCAGGGTAACTTTTCAAACGCAGCCCGTGTACGCTGCAAATCCAGCGTATAAAAATTGCCTTTGAGGTACTTGCTCACGATCAACTGGATCTGCTCGTGATTGACGTGATCCAGATTGCCTTCGACCTGCACCTGCTTGACTGGGAAGATGGGCAAATGCAACACCACAAACAACAGGGCGTAAAGCAGCATCACCACTGCCAGCGAAAACAGCAGGTTGGCGATCCAGTTCAGCAATGTTGGTCTATCCCACATCGAGTCCGTTTTCCTCTTTATGCGTCACGCACGGTTTGTTGCAAAATGCGAATCACCAGCGCTTCAAAATCCAGGCCAGCGGCTTTGGCAGCCATCGGCACCAAGCTGTGATCGGTCATGCCGGGGCTGGTATTCACCTCTAAAAAATAATGTTTACCAGCGTCATCCATCAAAAAGTCGACCCGGCCCCAGCCCTTGCAACCCAGCACCTTAAACGCCTGCAAGGCTTCTGCCTGAATCTGCTTTTCCTGCTCGGCAGACAAGCCGCTCGGGCAGCGATATTCGGTGTCATCACGCAGGTATTTGGCTTCGTAATCGTAATATTCGTTTTTAGGCACAATGCGCACGATAGGCAGCGCGGTGTCACCCAAAATACCGACGGTGTATTCGCCGCCACCGACAAACTGCTCGGCAATCACCAATGGGTCAGACTGTTTGGCCAAGCTATAAGCCGCCATTAAATCCCCTGCCTGCTTGACCTTGCTCACGCCGATGCTGGAGCCTTCGTTGGCCGGTTTCACAAACAGCGGCAAACCCAGTGCCGTGACCACATTCTCGGCATGTGTACTGTCATCCATCAGCACATAGTTAGGGGTGGTCACGCCAGCAGCGGCCCACAACAATTTGGTACGCCATTTATCCATGCCCAGCGCAGAAGCCATCACGCCGCTGCCGGTATAAGGGATATCCATCAGTTCCAGCGCGCCTTGAATGGTGCCGTCTTCGCCATAGCGGCCATGCAAGGCAATAAAGGCACGGTCATACGCTTTCAGTGCCGACAGGTCCTGGGTTGCAGGGTCAAACGCATGCGCATCCACGCCCTGACGTTGCAACGCGGCCAACACAGCCGAACCACTCTTGAGCGACACTTCGCGCTCGCCAGAACGGCCGCCAAACAATACCGCGACCTTGCCAAATGTATATTGACCTACACTCATGCCGTTAAAACACCTTCCCCAATGACTTTCACTTCCTGTATTAATGCCACGCCCTGCTTGCTATGCACCGTCGTTTTGACGTGCTCAATCAAGGCTTCAATATCTGCAGCGCTGGCGTTGCCCAGATTCACAATAAAATTGGCATGCTTTTCAGACACCTGTGCGCCACCGATGGTGTTACCTTTTAAACCTGACGCTTCAATCAAACGCGCGGCAAAGTCGCCTTCAGGGTTTCTAAAAGTCGAACCAGCGCTTGGCATATTCAGTGGCTGACTCGCCAGGCGTTTTGCCAGCAATTGTTTAATCTGCTCAGCAGACGCCTTGCCATCGCCTGCGGGCACCGCAAACCAACCGCCCAAAAACCACTCATCGGCCGCCGGATGTACCACATGCCTATAAGTCGGCTGGTACTCGGCCCGAGCGCGTACTTGCACGTCACCGGCACGATTAATCGTTTTCACCTCATCTACCCATTGCCAGGTTTCTCCACCATAGCAACCGGCATTCATCGCCAGCGCACCGCCGACCGTGCCTGGAATACCGGCCATAAACTCAGCACCGGCGCGATTGTGGCTGGCGGCAAAACGCGCCAGCTTGGCGCAAGTAACCCCGGCATCGGCATACACACGCTCCCCTTGCATTTCCAGTGCTTGTAAGGCCTGGTGCATGACTACGACCGTGCCGCGCACACCGCCATCGCGCACCAGCAAATTGCTGCCCAGGCCAATAAAAGTCAGCGGTTCACTGGCTGGCAATTGCTGCAAAAATTGTTGCAAATGCGCGACGCTGTCAGCCAGCACCAAACGGTCTGCCGGACCACCAACGCGCCAGCTGGTATAACGCGCCAATGGCTCGTTGTTCAGCACTTGCAGGCCAGTCGCTTTTAATCCTGAGGCGCTCATACGCTGGCTAACTCCCTGGTTTTGGCGGCCACGCTACCGATACTGCCTGCGCCCATCACCACGACGACATCCCCTGGCTGTACGCTTTCCAGTATGGTTGCTGGCAATTCATCGGTCGTTTCCACAAAGCGTGGCTCCACCTTGCCATTGACGCGGATGGCACGAATCAAACTGCGCGTATCAGCGGCCACAATCGGCGCTTCGCCTGCGCTATAGACTTCGGTTAGCAGCAATGCATCGACGGTAGATAACACTTTGACGAAATCCTCAAAGCAGTCACGCGTACGCGTGTAACGGTGCGGCTGAAACGCCAGCACCAGCCTGCGATCAGGGAAAGCCCCGCGGGCGGCAGCAATGACTGCCTGCATTTCAATCGGGTGATGACCGTAGTCATCCACCAGCGTGAAATGGCCACCGTTGACCGGGATTTCGCCATAACGCTCGAAGCGACGACCCACGCCACGGAACTCAGCCAGCGCTTTCAAAATGGCGGTATCCGGGACATTCAACTCTGTGGCAATCGCAATCGCCGCCAGCGCGTTCAGCACATAATGATGACCAGGCAGGTTCAGTGTTACTTCGTTGCGCACGGTGATGCCGTTTTTACGCACCAGCGTGAAATGCATCTTGCCGTTGTCAGCCACAATATTTTCGGCGCGAATCGCGGCCTCTTCGTGGGTGCCGTAGGTCGTCACCGGGCGCGTCACGCGCGGTAAAATTTCGCGCACGTTGGCATCATCGATGCACAACACGGCCATGCCCCAGAATGGAATCTGCTGCAAAAATTCAACGAACGCAGTTTTGAGTTTTTCAAAACTGTGTTCATAGGTGTCCATGTGGTCCTGATCGATATTGGTCACTACGGCCATGATCGGCGTCAGGTGCAAAAAGGACGCATCCGATTCATCGGCTTCCACCACAATCCACTCGCCGGTGCCCAGCCGTGCATTGGCGCTGGCCGCTTCCAACTTGCCACCAATGACAAAGGTCGGGTCCATATCCGCTTCCGCCAGAATGCTAGCGATCAGGCTAGTGGTCGTAGTTTTGCCATGCGTACCTGCGACCGCAATGCCCTGCTTGAAACGCATCAACTCAGCCAGCATCACTGCCCGTGGAATCACCGGCACTTTGCGCGCACGTGCAGCAATGATTTCCGGATTTTCTTCATTAATGGCACTGGAGACCACCACCACATCAGCATCATTCAGATGCTCGGTGGCGTGGCCCTGAAACACTGTGGCGCCAAAGCCTTGCAAGCGTTTGGTGGTGGCATTGCTGGCCAGGTCAGAACCACTGACTTCAAAATCCAGGTTCAGCAACACTTCAGCGATGCCGCTCATGCCTGAGCCGCCAATGCCGATAAAGTGAATTTTTTTAACTTTATGTTTCATACTGCCCCTGGTGTTCCTCTTTTATTGCCTGTCGCCAGTTGCTGGCAAATATCCGCAACCTGACTGGTGGCCTGCGGCCTGGCCAGTGCACGCGCTTTTTGTGCCATCATCAAACAGGTCGGTCTATCCAACGTTTGCAATGTTGCCGCCAGTTGGACGACTTCCATGTCGCGTTGCTGTATCAGCAACGCTGCCCCCGCCTGCTGCAAGTAAGCGGCATTGGTTGTTTGGTGGTCATCCACCGCAAAAGGAAACGGCACCAAAATGCTGGCAGCACCGACATTGGCCAGCTCGGCAACGGTCAATGCGCCCGCGCGGCAAATGACTAAATCTGCCCAGGCATATACTTCGGCCATATCGTGAATAAAAGCACGGCAATCTGCGGCGACACCGGCCTCGGCATACGCCTTTTTCAACGCCTCAAACTGTTTTTCACCGGCCTGGTGAATGATCTGTGGACGCGTATGCACAGCCAATTGCGCAAAAGCCTGTGGCAACAAGGTATTCAACGCGACTGCGCCCAGGCTACCACCGACCACCAACACGCGCAGCACACCATGATGCTCGGCAAAACGCTGCTCTGGTGTGGGTAAGGTCGTAATGCCTTCGCGCACCGGGTTACCGACCATCTCGCCTTGTGGGCCCAACGCGCCGGGGAAACCGGTTAATACACGGCTAGCGATCTTGGCCAACACTTTATTGGTCAGGCCAGCAATGGAGTTTTGCTCGTGTATCACCAGCGGAATCCCTGCCAGTTTGGCCATGACACCGCCAGGAAAAGCGGCAAAACCACCCATGCCCAGCACGACATCTGGTTGATGCTGACGAATCGCCTGTCTGGCTTGGGCAAAGGCACGCACCAGTTTCACTGGGAGTGTCAGCCAGCCCTGCAGACCTTTGCCACGCACGCCTTGCATGGTCATCATCGCTTTGTCATAAGGCTTGTCAGCGATCAGACGGTTTTCCATGCCCCCCTCGGTCGCCAGCCAGACAATTTTCCAGCCTTGCGCCTGCAGCGCATCAGCCACGGCCATCGCTGGATACACATGGCCACCGGTGCCACCGGCCATCACCATCAATGTGGATTGACCGCTCATGTCGTCAAGCCCTTTTGCAGCCGTCTATTTTCAAAATCAATACGCAGCAACACAGACAGCGCAATGCAATTGGCCAAAATGCCGCTACCGCCGTAAGATAGCAATGGCAGAGTCAGGCCTTTGGTTGGCAACAGGCCCATGTTCACGCCCATATTTATAAAACCTTGCACGCCCATCCAGACCCCAATCCCTTGTGCCAGCAATGCAGAGTAGTAACGTTCATTGGCTACCGCTTCTTTGGCAATGCTAAAGGCGCGGATGACCAGCCAGGCAAACAGCAACACCACCACCAGCACGCCGACAAACCCCAGCTCCTCAGCTACCACCGCCAGCAAGAAGTCGGTATGCGCTTCTGGCAGGTATAATAATTTTTCTACGCTGCCGCCTAGACCGACGCCCCAGAACTCGCCACGGCCAAAAGCAATCAGCGCGTGTGACAACTGGTAACCGGTATCAAATGGGTCATCAAACGGATTCAAAAAGCCTTTCATGCGCTCAAGGCGATAAGGCTCCATCACCACCAGACCAAACACGGCCAAAGGCAACGCGCCTAGCATGGCGATAAACACCTTGAGGTTGACGCCGCCCAGCCACATGATGGAAAACGCAATCGATGCCGTCACGGCAAACGCGCCGAAATCGGGCTCTTTGAGCAGCAGCACACCCACAAACACCATCACCCCCAGCATGGGCAAGAAGCCTTTTTTAATGCTGTGCATGCTGCTGGCCTTGCGCACGGCGTAATCCGAGGCGTACATGGCAATAAACAACTTCATGAGCTCTGAAGGTTGCAGATTCATGATGAGTAAAGAGATCCAGCGGCGGCTACCGTTGACTACTTTGCCTATGCCTGGGATCAGTACCATGATCAGCAGCACAATGCCCATAATGAACAGGTAAGGCGACATTTTTTGCCACCAGGCCATAGGCACCTGGAACACAATGACGGCAGCGACCAGACCGACCACGATATATAACGCCTGGCGCATCAGGAAATAGGTGCTGTTATGGCCAAACATCTTGCTTGAATCGGCATAAGCAATCGAGGCGGAATACACCATGACCATGCCAAACGCCAGCAAGGACAACACCACCCACAACAGCGACACATCGTAGTTGGGCGAGTTATACCGCTCGCGGTTCATCATTAATGGGCCGAGCATGCGGCCTCCATGGCTTTGACAGCCTCCACAAATACCTCGGCCCTATGTTCGTAATTACGGAACATATCAAAGCTGGCGCACGCCGGGGACAACAGCACGGCATCCCCCGCTTCGGCCAGCGTGTTGGCAATATGAACGGCCGCCGTTAAATCGACCGCATCCACGACTGGCAATTGCAAGTTGTGCAAAACCTGCTGGATTTTTGGCCCATCACGACCAATCAACACCACGGCCCGCGCATGATGCAACACGGCTTCACGCAAGGGACTAAAATCCTGGCCTTTACCATCACCACCGGCAATCAAGACCACTTTTTGCGGTTTGCCTTGCTTGAGCATGCCACTAATCGCTGCGCAGGTCGCCCCGACATTGGTGCCTTTAGAGTCATCGTAAAAATCCACCTCATCAATGCTTGCCACCCACTCCACACGATGTGGCAAACCAGCGAAAGATTGCACGGTGTGCAGGATAGACACTTTGTCGATACCGATGGCTTGTGTGAGGGCAATGGCCGCCAGCGCATTGGCGATATTGTGTTTGCCGCGAATCTGCAAGCTATCCGCTTCAATATAATGACGGTGGCCAGCACATAACCAGCCAGCATCGTTCAGACCGTAATCGTTAATCGTCGGCGCCGGATTCACGCCAAACGAGACTTGTGGCAACTGACCAGCCAAGGCAGCACTGGCCGGGTCATCACGGTTAACGATGGCAATGCGCGCGTGTTGGTAAATACGTGCCTTGGCTTGCGCATAAGCCTCCATGCCGTCATAACGATCCATATGATCCTCTGACAGATTCAGCACCGTCGCCGCGTCGACCTGCAACTGATGCACGGCTTCCAGTTGAAAGCTGGACAGTTCCAGCACATAGACATCTGGCGCCGTCATCTGCAAGGTATCCAGTACCGGCAAGCCGATGTTGCCTGCCACAATGGTATTAAGGCCTGCCTGCTTGCAGATTTCACCGACCAATGAAGTCACGGTGGTTTTACCATTGGAGCCAGTGATCGCAATCACTTTGGCATAGGGTGCACGAAAGCGCGCAAACAACTCCACATCACCAACCACGGTTTTGCCTAGCGCCATCAGTTGCGCAACGACCGGCTCTTTGAGCGACACACCAGGGCTGGCCACGATTAAATCCATATTCGCGAGCAGGTTGTAATTAAACGGCCCCAGATAGCATTCCACCTCTGGGTGCTCGGCCTGCAGGCGATCTAGCCCGGCCGGATGCGGACGCGAGTCGAACATCACGACGTCTGCGCCCATATGACGCAGCCAGCGCAAGGCTGAGAAGCCGGTATCACCCAGTCCCAGTACCGCAACGCGCTGTTGTTCAAACTGTTTTTTCATGTTCGAGGCCGACCTGTTAATTCCGTTTATCGCAACTTGAGGGTAGACAAACCAACCAGCACCAGCATCATGGTGATGATCCAGAAACGCACCACCACTTGCGTTTCTTTCCAGCCTTTTTGTTCGTAGTGATGGTGCAAAGGCGCCATCAAAAAGATACGCTTGCCGGTGCCGGTCATCTTTTTGGTGTATTTGAAATACAGCACCTGTGCCGCCACCGAAAAAGTCTCAATCACAAACACACCGCCCATGATGAACAATACGATTTCCTGGCGCACAATCACCGCCACCACCCCCAGCGCAGCGCCCAGTGCCAGCGCACCGACATCGCCCATAAACACTTCTGCCGGATACGCGTTAAACCACAAGAAACCCAAGCCAGCACCGGCCATCGCCGCACAAAACACCATCAGCTCACTGGCCCCTGCCACATATGGAATGCCCAGGTATTTTGAAAACACCGCATGCCCGGCAACATAAGAAAAAATCGCCAACGCGCTGCCTACCATCACCGTCGGCAAAGTGGCCAGACCATCCAGGCCATCGGTCAGGTTGACGGCATTGCTGCTACCCACAATCACCAGGTAGGTCAGCACGATAAAGCCCACTGCGCCCAACGGGAATACCAGATGCTTAAAGAAAGGCACGATCAATGTCGTTTCAACTGGCGTGGTAGACGTGGCATATAAAAACCCTGCTACGCCTAAACCGACCAAGCTTTGCCAGAAATATTTGGCTTTGGCAGACAAGCCTTTCGGGTTTTTGTAGACCACTTTGCGGTAATCATCGACCCAGCCTACCGCGCCAAAACCGAGCGTGGTGATCAATACCACCCAGATAAAGCGGTTATGCAGATTGCCCCATAGCAAGGTTGAAATCGCAATGGCGACCAGAATCAGCGCGCCACCCATGGTTGGCGTCCCGGCTTTGACCAGATGTGTTTGTGGACCATCATCGCGCACGGCCTGGCCAACTTTGTACTCGGTCAGTTTGCGGATCATGGCAGGCCCGACCAGAAACGAGATGGCCAATGCCGTCAGCGTCGCCAGGACAGCACGAAAGGTGATGTAGTTAAATACATGAAATCCGTGTACATCCGATGCCAGCCATTTGGTCAGTTCTAATAACATATGCTTCCCTATTTCCCCACTAATTCAGTGGCTTGTGACTCTACCAACGCATTCACTACGCGCTCCATCTGCATAAAGCGCGAGCCTTTTACCAACACCACGTCCTTCGCGGTGGTTTCTGCCTGCAATGCCGCCAACAGGGCTTCAATGGTGGCAAAGTGCTGCGCGGACGGGCCAAATGTCTGTGTGGCAGCAGGCGTGAACCTGCCCAAAGCATACAAACGACTGATACCACTGGCTTTGGCATACAAGCCAATCTGTGCGTGCATGGCCTCGGCATCTGGGCCAAGTTCTCCCATATCGCCCATCACAAACACCGTGCTGGCGCCTGCCGTTTTTAAAACGTCGAGGGCGGCCTGCATAGAATCCGGGTTGGCGTTGTAGGTGTCATCAATCACTTTGGCGCCGTTGGCAGCCACTTTCACTTGCAAGCGGCCTTTAACCCCGGCGAACCCTTGCAGGCCCTGCGCAACATCGGCCAAACTGGCACCAGCAGCTAAACTCGCAGCCGCAGCCGCCAAGGCATTCATCACGTTATGCGCACCAGGCACCGCCAGGTTTAAGGTGATCACCTCACCTTGATAATGCAATTTGAAACCGGACCCATCGCCCAGCACTTCACCGCGGATATCGGTCGCGTGATGCAAACCAAAGCCCAGTACACGGCGCCCGCCGTTCAAGCCGCGCCAGTAGTCAGCAAACTCACTGTCGACATTGATCACAGCGATGCCCTCTTGGCTCAACCCGGCAAAAATCTCGCCTTTGGCTTTGGCGATGTTTTCACGTGAGCCGAGCTCGCCGATATGTGCTGTGCCCGCGTTGTTAATCACCGCCACATTGGGCTGCGCCAGTTGGGTTAGGTAATCAATCTCACCCAGATGATTCATGCCCATTTCAATCACGGCGCAGCGATGTGTATCGCGCAAACGCAGCAATGTCAGTGGCATGCCAATATCGTTATTAAAGTTACCGGCAGTGGCCAACACCTGGTCCGCGCCGCCAACACGCGCTTGCATGATGGCCGCGATCATTTCCTTGGTGGTGGTTTTGCCATTGCTACCGGTGACTGCAATCAGTGGCAACGCTAGCTGCTCACGCCACCAGCTGGCCAATTGGCCCAACGCCAGGCGGGTATCTTTCACCAGCACTGTTGGCAGAGGCGCCTCCACCGGTTTGCTGATCAAGGCGGCGACAGCGCCTTGTGCCGCCACTTGAGGTAAGAAATCATGGCCATCAAACTTGTCGCCCGGCAAAGCGACAAACAACTGGCCTGGCACCACGCGACGGCTATCGGTATCGACTGACGTCACACTGACCTCAGCACCTTGCCCATTCACAGCATGCAAGGTGCCGTGACAAACTTCAGCAATGGTTTGCAGCGCAATCATGCGGTCACCTTCGCCTTCAAACTGTGCTTTTTCAACGCGCTTTGCACCCAGTCCGCATCACTGAACGGATAACGGATGCCTTGCATCTCTTGATAATCTTCATGGCCTTTACCTGCCACCAGCACCACATCGCCTTTGCCAGCCTGGCTCACCGCGAGTGCAATGGCTTTAGCGCGGTCGGTTTCCACCGTCGCCTCACGCGCCATGCCTTCGGCAATCGCCGCAATGATCGCGTAAGGATTTTCACTGCGCGGATTATCATTGGTGACAATGACACTATCGGCCAAAGTGTCAGCAATCCGGCCCATCTCGCGGCGTTTGCCACTGTCGCGGTCGCCGCCGCAACCAAACACGCAGCTCAATTTGCCTTGCGCTTGAATGCGCAAGGTATGCAGCGCTTTTTCCAATGCGTCCGGGGTATGCGCGTAGTCAACCACCACCAATGGCAAGTCACCGCCGCCAAACATCTGCATGCGTCCCGCCACTGGCACCAGGCCAGACACGGCCTGTAACGCCGCAGGTAACGCCACCTCATTCGCCAGCAGGCAAGTCAGCACCGCCAGCGCGTTATAGACATTAAACTGACCCAACGCATGCAACTGGATGTCGCCATTGCCTTGTGCTGTGCGCACCTGAATTTCAAAACCGGTGGCATGCATGGTGACGGCCGTGGCACACACATCCGCCTCCTGATGCAAGCCATAACTCAATACTTTTTTACCTTGTTTGCGCAGGTCTTCAATCAGCGCCAAGCCAAACGGGTCATCGGCATTCACCACGGCCGCCGCCAGGGTTTGCCAGTCAAACAGTTTGCGTTTGGCAGCCTGGTAAGCTTCCATGGTCAGGTGGTAATCAAGGTGGTCACGCGTGATATTCGTCAGCACCGCGACATCAAAAGCCACGCCATTAACACGGCCTTGATCGAGGCCATGCGAGGAGACCTCCATGGCAACCATGCGCACATCATCGAGCACAAAATTAGCCAGCATTTTTTGCAACTCTACCGGGCCGGGCGTGGTGTTTTGCGTCGGTTGCAAATCATCCAGCGCCCCATTGCCCAGGGTGCCAATCACGGCAGACTTTTGCTGCAAAAAGTGGTAAGCCTGAGCCAGCCAGTGGGTCACTGTGGTTTTACCATTCGTGCCGGTCACGCCCACGCACCACATCTGCTCGGATGGATCTTTATAGAACTGGCTGGCAATATGCCCAACCTGTGACTTCAAGTCAGCGATGGCGATGTTATGGACGGTCCATGCCGGGTTCCAGTCAAAGCCCTGGCTATCCCAAATCACGGTATTCACGCCTTTAGCGATGGCGTCCTCAATATAGTCTCGGCCGTCACTATGCTGCCCTGGGTAAGCCAGGAACAAGCCATGCTTTTCCACCTGGCGGCTGTCCGCGGTGATGCCGTGTACCGGCGCTGGAATAATGTACTTACTCACATCGCCTCCTTCACTTCAGCCGCGTCAGCCGGGGCGGCCACGGGCAAGGCATTGCCATCCTGCGGAATCACCAGCATACGCAGCACGTCATTCATCACGGCACTAAACACCGGCGCAGCGACGCTGCCACCGTAATACTCGCCATTGCTAGGCTCATCTATCATCACGGCCATAATCAGGCGCGGATTAGACGCAGGCACCATGCCGACAAAAGAACCGACGTATTTGTCATGCTCGTAACCATGATCGCCCAGCTTGTGCGCGGTGCCGGTTTTACCCGCCACGCGATAACCAGTGACTTGTGCTTTCAAAGCGGTGCCGCCAGGTTGCACGACCAGCTCCAGCATATCTTTGACTGAGTTAGCCACTTTGGCCGAAAACACTTGACGCCCAACGGGTGGCTCAGAGAGTTTGGTCAGCGTGACAGGCAGTAATTCGCCTTCATTAGCAAACACCGTGTAGGCGCGTGCCAATTGCAATAAGGTCACGCTGATACCGTGACCATAAGACATGGTGGCCTGCTCAATCGGGCGCCAGGTTTTATAGTCGCGCACTTTGCCTGCGGCCTCGCCAGGAAAGCCAATTTTGGTCGCGGCACCAAACCCCAGTTGCACATAGGTGTTCCACAATTGCTCACGATTTAAATCGAGCGCCATCTTGGCTGAGCCAACGTTAGAGGATTTCTGAATCACTTGCGCAACAGTCAGCACCTGATTGGGGTGTGCATCATGAATCGTCGCAGTGCCTATGCGCAGATAGCCAGGCGCGGTCTGAATCTTGGTATCCGGCTGATAAGGGCCAAACTCCATGGCCGCGGCTGCAGTGACCGGCTTCATGGTCGAGCCGGGTTCAAAAATATTGACAATCGCCGAGTTGCGCAACTTGCTGGCCACATTGACTGGATTGTTCGGGTTGTAGGTTGGAATATTCACCAGCGCCAGCACTTCACCGGTTTTGGCATCCAGCACCACTGCCGCGGCGGCTTTGGCCTTGTGTTTTTCAACGGCACGTGAAAGCTCGCGATGCACCACATATTGCACGGTGCGGTCTATGCTCAACACCAGGTCTTGGCCATCGTGTGGCAATTTCACGGCCACCAGGTCTTCTACCACATGACCTTTGCGGTCACGCACAAAGTCACGTTTGCCTGGGCTACCAGACAACACGTGGTTGCGATAAAGCTCCATGCCCTCCACGCCGGTGTCATCGACGCCGGTGAAACCGACGATATGCGCCGTCACTTCTGCCGCCGGGTAGAAGCGTTTGTATTCCTTTTGACTGAATACGCCGGGCACTTTCATCGCCATCACCTGTTTTGCCACATCGGGCGCCACTCTCCGTTTAACATAAACAAATTCTTTTTTCTTTTTTTGCAGCTTTAGCTGCAACTCTTTTGGCCGCATATCCAACAAGGTGGACATTTGCTTCAACTGCGCGGCCGAAATCTGCACATCGGTCGGGTTAGCCCACACCGACTCCACCGGCAAACTGATCGCCAATGGCTTGAAATTACGGTCATAAATCTTGCCGCGATGCGGCATCAACACCACTTTGCGCCGCGAAAACGCTTCGCCTTTTTTAATCAGATAGTCTTTATGCAGGGTTTGCAGGTAAAACCCGCGTCCCAGCAATAAGACAAAACTCAATAGCAGCAACACCAGCAGCGTTCTTCTGCGCCAGGCCGGCAATTTCACCAGCTTGTGTTGACTCTCTTTAAGCAGCATGACCATTCACTCGCAATATCGTCGGCTATGGCGCAGGCGCCACATCCACCATAATCACTTGCGTCTGCTGCATGCTCGGGCTATGCATATGCAAACGTGTGGTGGCAAAGTCTTCCAGCCGCGAATGCATGGCCCAGGTGCTTTGCTCGATCTGCAACTGGTCATGTTCCGTCATATACTGCTTGGTCAACACCTCTTGTCTATCCAGCTCAAAATACAATTTGCGCGCTTTGTATTGCGCCGTCACCACACCCAGGGCCATGGCAATCGTCAACGCAAATAAAATCAAATTGAGCCGAATCATCCTGCAACTACTTACTGCACACTTGTGCGCTCAGCCACGCGCAACACGGCACTGCGTGAACGCACATTGGCTTTTACTTCAGCCGCACTTGGCTTGATCGCGCGCCCAACCGACAACATGCGCGGCTGCGGCAACTCACTGGCACGCACCGGCAATCCGGCTGGCAGGTTGTCTCTATCCACTTCAGACTGGATAAAGCGTTTGACGATGCGGTCTTCCAGCGAATGGAAGCTGATCACCGACAAACGGCCTTGCGGACGCAGCAACTGCAAACAATCTGGCAGCACTAGCGAGAGCTCCTCAAGCTCTTGATTGACGAAAATCCGTAGAGCTTGAAATGTGCGCGTTGCAGGGTTCTGGCCCGGCTCATTCTTGTGGATGGCGCTTGCCACGATCTTGGCAAGCTGCCCTGTAGTGGTGATGGCATGCCCATCTTCGCGCTCTTTAACAATCGCCCTTGCAACCTGCTTAGCAAACCGTTCTTCACCATAATCCCTAATCACCTCAACCAATTGTTTTTCAGACATCGTCGCCAGCCACTCAGCGGCGGTTTTGCCCCGACTTTGATCCATACGCATATCCAGCGGCCCGTCAAAACGGAAACTGAACCCACGCACACCCTCATCAATTTGCGGTGACGAAATACCCAAATCGAGCAAAATGCCGTCTACCGCCTGCACACCTAACTCTGCCAATACCGTGGCCATGGCAGAAAAATGTGCATGCACCATCGTAAAACGCGCATCGGCAATTGTTTGCCCATGCGCCACCGCCGCCAGATCGCGATCCAAGCCGATCAAACGCCCATTGCTGCCTAATTTGGAAAGAATGAGTCGGCTATGCCCACCACGACCAAAGGTGCCATCGACATAGATGCCATCGGCCTGCACATTCAACGCATCCACCGCTTCATGCAACAACACGGTGATATGACTGGCGGCGACTGGTGACTCTGACGTTTCCGTCAAGGACGCGGGCGCTGACTTCGCGCCCCGCGTCATAGCGAGAATCCTTCTAGCTCTTGCGGGATCTGCAACTGGTCGGTCGCCATCAGGCTTTCCAACTGCTGATCCCATGCGGCCAGATCCCACAATTCAAAATGACTACCCTGCCCGACCATCATCACGTCTTTATCGAGCTTGGCAAACTTGCGCAGGACGGCATTCACCAGCAAGCGACCGGCAGAATCCAGATGCATCACATCTGCCTGACCGACGATCATGCGTTGAATACCACTGGTTTGAGGATTAAAACTGGACAAACTGGTCAGCTTGGACTCAATCGGCTCCCAAGCTGCTTGGGGATACAAAATCAGGCAACGGTGCGGATGGGCGGTGAGCACAACCTCGCCCTGCCCGCCAGCCGTCAGGGCGTCACGATGCTTGGCCGGCACACCGAGCCGTCCCTTAGCATCCAAACTTAACTGTACCGCCCCGCGAAACATCAATATTGACCTTTATCTGCCCATTTTGTTTAAAAGAGGGATAAATTCCCCACAATTCAACACAAAATCACCCTTTTGCACACTATAGTTAAAAAAAAAGTGCTTGGCAAGCACTTTGGGTGAAAAAATCTCTTTTAAAGACAACGACTTAGAGCATTTTAACAAAGCAATTCAAATCAACATATTGGCGCAGTAAACACATAAAGTTGTTTAATAAAAATAGCTATCTCATTGAAAATATTGAATAATTAAAAAATGTTATTTTTTGATGAATATTGATGCAAAAAACAGGTCAACTTCAGCATGTCCCTCATACTACATAGACGATTAAGATGCCGCGTTCACCACGATTGAAATTCCTGATCATCGGCGCCGTCATTTTGCTGGCGATGGAATGGCGCACATGGTGGTTTTACCTGACGCCACCACCAGATTTTAGCCACGGACAAGTGGTGCTCTACGCCACCGACTGGTGCCCATATTGCGAAAAAACACGTGCGCTGCTGGCAGCCAAAGGTATCCCATACCAGGAAATGAATATTGAAACCTCGGCGGAAGCACGCAGCCAATACCAACGACTGGCCGCGCAGGGCGTCCCGGTATTACTGGTGGCTGGGGAAGTGGTGCGAGGCTATCACCCACAAATAATGGAAGCGGCACTGGATCGCTGGCAACGGCAAGCAGCCATCTCGGTGAAATAACGGCTGAACATCATAGACAGAGCGCCATCATCAGCGCCTGTGAGCGTCAAGCAGTCACCGCCGACTGACGCGCGCGCTTATTTTCGTACATACGCTCATCTGCCAACTGCATGAGTTCGGTGATGTTTTCAGCCTCATAATAATAAGCTGAGCCTGCGCTGGCGCCAGAAAACTCAAAGCCGTCAAGGCGGACACTTTCAATGGTTTTTTGCAAGGCCTGCTCAACTACCAGCACCTCGCCTTTGTGACTCAACACTGCAAACTCATCGCCGCCCAGTCTGTACAACACAAGATGGCCACCCAAATAATGCTGGTAGTGTTTTGCGAAACTCACCAGCAACGCGTCGCCACGCGCATGCCCATAATGATCGTTGTAGAATTTGAGTCCATCCAGATCAATAAAGGTCATGGTGCCATGCAAAGGCATCTGCTCCAGCGCTTTGACGAAAGCATAGCGATTCGGCAAGCTGGTTAAAGCATCCGAATGCGCCACTTTTTCTGTCATGCCCAGCGCTTCCAGCGCCTCTTCTTTTTCTTGACGCAATTGAGAAAACTGAAAGGAAAGTACCAATGCCAGCAGCACCACCTCAATGGCCACACTCACCAATCCCAGATGCTCAATATACAGATCAAACTGCTCATGCAATCTGCTCAGGCTAATCGCCATAATGCCACAGACAAAAAACAGACTGATCGCAATTAAATAGCGCTTGGCGGTTGGATTGTTACGTTGACTGAGCCTGATTGCTGCGGCCAGCCCAAAGCATAAAAACAAGCCCACCTCATAGCGGCAAAACTGCAGCGCCCAATTCGGGTAAACCATGGCCAGCAGCAGAAATAAGGCCATCACCACCAAGATCCCCACGCCCGCATGATACAGCTGCCGATGCTGATAACGGTTGATTTCCAGCAGATGAATCACAAACAGCATGTACGCCATGCTGGAGATCAATACTGGCATCGATACCCAATAAATCGAGTGCATATTAAACAGGTCGGAGAGAACCAGTAGCGCCGCACTGTTATAAATAAAATTACCCGCAATAAAGATGGCATACATGGCTTCGACGCTGCGGTTACGGCTTGTTGCGAGCACCGCATAATAGATGCCCAGCCCGCAAAAGATACCAAGCGCAAATAGCGTCAGCGCATTGCCACGCTTGATCGCATGCATATAACTTGCCTGGTCTTGCAGATAGGGTTCAGGAATGGCCAGATAATTAGTAGAAATCACTTGCGTGGCCAGGACGTATTTGCCTGGCGCCAAGCTGACACTGCGCCCATGCCGCAAGAAAAAAGGATTCTCTATTTGACGACCAATGCCACCCTCGAGGCTGGCCACTTCGCGCCCTTGCTGGTCATACACCTGATGCCTGAAATATTCTATGGTGCTGGTGTTTTTGAAATCAAACACATAGGCTTGCGCAGTATGGATTTCAAAAGAGCCTTTATAAAGATAGTGGCCACCCGTCAGGCTGACTGCTTGAGAAGAGGGATATTGCTGATGTAGCGAATTAGCAAGAAATTGCTGGTGACTTTGCGCGCCGTGATACGGGCTTACAAGATGCCAATCACCCGCGATAGACTGCGGGGAAGCGTGTGCGATGCTAACAGATAGCAAAGCAATCATGACCGCCCCCAACACACGGCCCAAAATACTTAACATCCCCATGATAAAGTCACCGCTGATTGCGCATTCGTTCGTATCACTATACAAGAAAGTCATGCCAACGCACAGCGCAATGGCCCGCTGAGCTGAACCAAGCAAACGCTCAAGGCGGCGGTGCGCAAGCTCATTCAAATTGAGGCAGCTGCCTCAGGCAAAAATGGTGAGGCAAGAGAAAGTAAAGCCAACCGATAAGCCGGGTTCTGTATCCACTTGCGTGGCGACAGTCATTCATCTAGGCGTGCAATTGCTCACACGCTCAAGCTATCTACCCGCTGGCAGCGCGAGCCACGCCTTATTACTTGCGTAAAGTGCCAGCCTATTTGATATTGCTGCAGATGGAGGTTACCGCGTTTCACCGTAACTTAATACGCTCGTCTCTGTGGCCCTATTCCTCACCTTATACTGTTACCAGCTTTCAGCGTACGGCCGTTAGCCGTCATCCCGCTCTGTGCAGCCCGGACTTTCCTCCCCCT